>Ga0318562_10000001_pt1 | contig 280189 bp, 301 predicted proteins | sample GRESIP066b5f18_FD_203688 | JGI IMG/M metagenome (GOLD analysis project Ga0318562, IMG submission 203688) | Tropical soil microbial communities from Luquillo Experimental Forest, Puerto Rico - GRE.SIPMG.066b5f18 | ecosystem: Environmental > Terrestrial > Soil > Tropical forest > Bulk soil... | reverse complement strand
CTACTAATAGAGACATCTGAGTAATCTAACTACTTAACTAACTTACTTCTCTACTAATAGAGACTACTTAGATAGCTTGGTAACCAACCAATGCAGCTTGATGACCAGTGTTAGCGAGGCCGGATCCTACATCACCAGCCACGTTCGCCGCGTATCCAACACCCTCTTGATAGCCGACTTGTGCCTTAGTTCCATCATCCTTACTCATCTTGTACAGTAGGTAGATGAATGCGACGATAGCTACAATAACAATGATAACTAGCAATATAATGCGCCAGTCAGAGAATAGAGAAGTAGATCCACGAACTACACCACCATTGGCTGTATTCGCAATCGCTAGACCCTGTACAATACCAGTACTCACAACAGGTTGATTCTGTGCGACGTTAGCAGCTGGTGTACCCGTAGCTGCCTTCACTTGGGGGCCTGGCGGTTGGGCAGTGACAGGACCAGTAGTGATAGGTTGAGATGAGAGTAGTGTACCATTGTCTGAGTAGAGATTGGTTCGTCTGACACCATTCGCAGCTAGCGTACCAACATCTTCATTGGTAAGGGAAGGTCCTGAGCAACGGAAGATATTAGCCTCCTCACCGACGCCTGATCGATATACCATCCTTCCATTGATGTACATCCAGATCTGTAGGGAACAAGGCTTGATGTCGACACTTGGAGGAATACTATTGCTACATGCTGGAGAGCACATGATCTCTCCGCTCGGTGTATCATACAAGCATCCGAAGATGAAAGATCCGAAGCTTCCTGGTAGGATCTTAGCTGGTCGAGGTAAAGTACCGATGAAATCGATCAATTCCTGATACTTCTCGCTGGAAGCCGTCTCGTAGAAGGCCATGACGAACTTGTGAGCCCTCACATATCGCATGTAGGATGGAGATGTGTCGGAGAGGGATGAGATGATGGTATCAGGAGACTTGGCTAGAGCTGAGATGAGATGCTTCAGCTGAGAGAGTGTCGGGACCGCTCCACCGGAGGACTGTGCTGGAAGCGAGCGAGACATACTTTGCTAAGTGTTAATATACTACCAAGTAATGTGATGTAGCGGCTATTATGTAGGACTAGGAAGAGATGAGGCAGTACTATATCGTCTACGTTATGGTCAATGTTATCTGTCTGGAGGAAGTAGATTCCGATCGTGGGTAAATGGATAACTTGAAGCAAGGCTCTACCCCTCGCCCTCACTCTCCTCAGTACACTCCTGGTGGAAGCGCACAGGCCGCCCAGAAGGCTGTTGCTGAGCCAGAAGAGGTTATCAAGACCTGTGGATCATGGTCTGACTTCTTCCGTTGTCCTCTCGTGATCTATTCCGTGTTGGCCTTCATCTTCTTCGTTGCTGACATCTGGGCCATCTACCAAGCTCAGAAGAACAACGTCGTCGGAACCAGCTTCTGGATTACTGCTCTACTCTCACTCTTGATCTACTTGATTCTTATCTTCGCGTTCGGCTACTGGATCAAGAAGAAGTGTGTCGAGTGCAAGACTGCTCAATCGTGGTTGGTGTTCCTCTTGGCCATCTTCTTCCCCATCATCCTTGGCTTCATCGTCAACGTTCTTGTTGGTGCCTTCGCTGGTGGTCTGTCGTACCTCTCCCAGTCCTTCGGTGGTGGAGGTTCGAATGGCAAGGCCAAGAAGCAGCCTCCTTCTCCTCTCCCTGGAGCAGCTGGTGCCGCCGCTGCTGGTTCCCCAGCTCCGCTCACCACTGGAGCTGCCGTTGCCGGTGCTCAGAACCCTGTCCTCGCCGGTGCTGCTGTTGCCAACCAACAGAACGCCTTGAGCAATGCCCTCGGACAGCTCGCTGGTGTCGCTCCTCGTGTCATCGGAGCATAAGCGTAGAACAACAAGCTATATCTCTACTATTAGAGACTTAACTACTATACTTAGCGTTATTCCCACACAATTCGTACGTTGTGGTTGCTAGCATCGCACAGGATATCATCTATCTTCTTCTTGCTAGTCTCTGACATGAAGGTAGGATAGGTTAGGTGATATACACGCTTAGATGGCCCTCCAATCGCCGTATCGACACCTATAATTGCAGATGCAACACTCATAGCTACCGATCCGCACTTGCTCATCCTCGAGATTGGTGCGTTGTGGAGTGTCACCGTAGCCAGACCCTCTATTACATCTACCGAGCCTCGATATGAGAGTACAGGAGGGCGAGAGTGGACGATACAATTAGCACAAGATAAGCATAAGTGCATGTCATCGAGGAGTATCTTAGCGTGGGTATTACCACACTGTGCACACATGCAGCTCGAATTACATACTACATCGGCGTCTTCTATGTATGCTTGCAGAACGGTAGGTCTTATATATCCGTCGACAGCAATATACAACGGACCATACACAATGAAGCCCTTCTCACCGTTCCAATCTCGATATAATACGTAAGGGAGACGGTATCGGATCGATAAGGGTATGCACTGCTCCTCGATGAGGTGTGTACCGTGAAGAATAACAAGAAAGTTCGAATTCGTAGGATCGGCCATTTAACTACTAATTACTACTAATAGTAAGGTAACAACGCGCTTATAGTACATTTAACTACTAACAGATCTAGTAGTACTTACTTCCACACAACGCTGACAGATGGTCTCTTCTCCCTCAACAATCGATCGACATCCTCGAGATCAGTATCCTTCAGTGTACGAGGTGCTGTTAAGTTGTACTGACGCTTACTGGGCAGATCGACCTGGTTGTCGAGTGCCAAGATACAGTCTACCACAGCATCACACAAGATGTTGCGTCGGACAGAATGAGCGATGGGAGGTGCCTTCAGCGAGATTGTAATTTTGTTCTCATCTAGTTCAATAGATCCGAAGAGTGGAAGTGTAGGCGGAGGACGTTGTGTAGCGTCGTTCGCACAAGAGATACAGAGATGCTCTTCTTGATAGACCAATACAGCAGCGGCATTCTCGCAATCGTCGCATTGACTGGTTACGCGATGTACCTCGTCCGCAGTCTCCAATCTCGCCTGTAACTTAGTGGCTCGGATACGCCCGTCTCTTATGGTATAGAGAGGCCCATAGACAACACCGTTCGCATGACCATTCCAGGTATCACCACTAATAAGTAGTGTCTCACCGAACTTCTTGGCCGCTTCTACTGTCGCCTCGGTGCCGTGTACGATGATAAGTCGCTTGTGTGGACGGCCCATAGCCTCACCGAGTCTCTCCAGGTCACGCAACAATTCATCATCCTCTGTTGCTAATGCGTTATGTTCGCCGACAGCATTAACGATACTTACATCGGTGACAGTGTTATTAGATGTGGCCATTCTTGTTTTACGACTGTACCATGAGGGAATTGTACTGTAGTAAATGGGAGCCCATCTGTCATCTGAATCATCGAGCTCGTCTTGCGAGTCCTCGTGCCATGTAGCACGATTCCGTCAACACATTTCGTGTGAGTCTAGTCTCGAGTGTGATGGCGCAGGCTTTGCCCATACCGATCTCAACCGTGATGATATCGGCAGAGTTGTTCTCGATGCGTATGCTATCCTCGAGACTAAGAAGAAGGATTGTGAGGTTGGTAAGCACAACTTCGAGAGACGTAAGCACATGCTCCAGTGCTTGATTGATCGCTTCGATCGTTACATCTCTCCCTTCGGTCCCTACATCTTCCAGTACCACCAAGATGCTCTCGGTAACGAGTACCTCCAGTTCATCGCCTTGGTTGGCCGTTACTACATCAACTTCTCCGCTGCCTGGACCCCTCTCGGATGGATTGTCGCTGGTCAACCATCCTTCCATGGTTGCAAGGATCGCAGCATTGTCGACTATGTGCTTCTCAAGCTCCCCAACCACATCGATGAATGCCAATGTGAGAACCTCTCTCGCAACCGTGAGTGGGTCGATGCTGCCTACGATAGCGGAGACTTCCCCGTCACTGGTTCTCAGGTCTACTACACCAAGTATACCCGCCCCTATGTTCGTCTTGACAAGATCTGTGACACTGATGACAACTGTGTGACCTTCACCTTGAACGTCATCAACTTCCCTCTCGGTGGTAAGCGCGTTGCCCGTGTGTTCCTCAACGGTAGAAGTGTCAAGTGTGTTGAGTCCTGCGAACATCCAGTCACCATCGAATTGGGACGTTGCAAGCATGGTAAGCACAAGAAGCACTGCATCACTGTCCTCTTGTATGAATGCGGACGTAGCACTGGTATTGGCGATGCTCGTAAGTTCAAGCAGAGACGTCGCAAGTGCGGTGAGTGCGGCCACTACCGCTGCCGCTGTGGTGAAGAGAGCTGCAAGTCGTCTAGCTCTTCGTCTTCTAGCTGCTCTAGCTCTTCATCGTCCTCTTCTTCGTCTTCTTCTTCTCGCTACAACGTCCCAGAGAAGCGTCACTGCAAGTGCAAGGACTTCTTGAAGCTTGGCCACGACTCGAGCTGCTCCATCGCTCCCAATCGCTCCTAAGTAGTGTGATGTCTAGTAGTAGACAACTAAAGATGGACCTCGCGAATGTATGTATCAATGGATATTGTAGACCGTGTATGAAGCTAGTTAGAGAAGGTGATAAGTACAGTCTATACCACAAGGAGAAGGGATTGTTGTGTATATTCTCTAACATAGTAGAGACTGGTGGGAAGACAGTTATGACTGATGGAGTAGTTGAATTAATCAGAGAAGGCAAGGTATATAAGCATGACTTGCATAGATTAACAATTAAGAAGCGTAAATGGCTATCTGGTAAGGAATATACAAGTTATACCTACAAGAAGCGCTTCAAAGATGGTTGTTACGCAGAATTTATGCACTTGCGCGGTGAATGTGGTAAATTCTGCTGCGTCAAGCTAGATTAGTAGAGATGTGTTACTTCTTCAATTCCTCGTATTTAGCGAGTAGATCGTTGTATAGCTTCGTTAGTACCTCTACTTGCTTCTCGAGCTTGTTACATCGTTCTGACAGACGATTGATAGGTATATCGAAGGCATAATCATCCTCTTGACCCTCTCTTACAGCAGGCATAAGCTCCACGACAGATGGGTAACCTAGCGCTGTGCCCTTATCTTCATCTACAACCAAGACTTGTTGATTACCACCTTGCAGACGCGCTATACGCACAAGTTGACCCTTCCAGAAGACATATCGGCCACATATCTCCTTGTTGTATGGTACTTCACCCTTACCTCTTACAAACTTAGTAGTAGCCATGTATACGTTGGTTTCGAAGGAAGATAGAGTGATAAGGATTGATGGCCAGAAGTTGAGGGACACCTTCCAATACTTCGCTACATCTCCAGAGACACATAGTACGATGAGTACGGCTAAGTACAAGCTGCCATTCTCATTCTCTGCGTTAGATAGGTTAGATGATGCACTGAGAGGTCTCTACCCGGTGATGGAGCAGGAAGATGAGCTACTTCTTGACTTCATCCAACCCATTGACAATGTCAAGACTTACATGTGCTATACACTGTCTCCCGATAGAATGATTGAGATCGGTAAGATGCTCGGTAACTGGGAGATAGCTGAGCGCGATAGATTAGTGTATTTAACTACTTATATCAATGACTGTATACTGCTTGGTAAGCCAGTACCGGACACGGATATAGGACAGAAGAACGTGTATACTTGTCTCTTCCTTGATTCATTCTGTCCTGAGTATGCTAACTACGTCTGTCATGTGGGATTATCGTGTATATCACGTCTCATGCCGGTTGAGAAGAATTTGGAAACGTTCCAGCATAATCTTGCCATTGCGCTATATGGTGTATCTGGCAGTGATGATAGAGTAGAAGATCTACTTACCACAACTGAGTTGGTGAAGATATGGCACGGTCGTACGATAGCACACGAGTCTACCCTAAATAAGATGAAGGAGATGGTGCTGGAAGAGGTACTTAGACGTATCTACGACCCATCTACATCGATCACAGCACTCACATCACTCGTCAACGCATTGTGTCCACATCTGTTCTACAAAACTAATGATCGTACTCTACCGTGGAAGATCGTACTAGAGCCAGATAATCCACGCGTTATGGGTATTATGGCTCACTGTCGCAACAAGATACCGATGAAGAAGGGCCCAGCACCACTCTCTACCGGCTTCGACCCAGAGATAGACAACTAACCACCATCTAACATTAGATACGTAACTAACTTAACACATCTACTATTAGATGATGTTTACTTACCAGCGCGCTTAGCCCTGAGCTTGGCCTCAGCGTCGGCGATGCGGCCCAGGAGACCTGCCTTCTTGGGAGAACCAGCCTTCTTAGGGGTGGGAGACTTGGCCTTCTCGACGGCCTTGACGACGGAGGAAGAAGGAGAGTGGGAAGCCTTCTTGGCAGCGGCTACATCAGCCTTGTGCTGGGACGCAACAGCCTTCTCAACACGAGCTTCACAGGCAGCAATTGCAGCAAGACCAGCACCTGTAAGATTGATGTTGACGGTTGCCTTGGGTGACGAGGCCTTCTTCGCAGCAGCCTTCTTACCACCTCCGGCCTTCTTGGCAGCGGCCTTCTTGGGTGCGGCCGCCTTCTTGGCAGCGGCCTTCTTGGGTGCAGCAGCCTTCTTCGCCTTAGGTGACGAGGCCTTCTTAGCAGCGGCAGGACGGCGTCCGCGCTTGCGCTCGACAATGCTGACTACAGGGGCACGATCGGTGAACAGAATCACCTCTTCAGATTGCTTGACACGTCTGTTACGAGCAGGACCAGAACCGCGAGCAATCACATCCTTATCGATCACGTAAGTGTCGATGGTGTTCGGATTCTTACGGATGGCAGCGAGAACACTCTCCCAGCTTCCTTCATCGGCGGCAATGGCGGAGGCAATGCGTTGTTGACGTTGAATTGGGACATATTCGCTATCATTGGAGAGATGGGCAGAGATGGCCTTCAACGCGGCAGCGCGAGCCTTCTGAGCAGGCGAAGTCTTCTTCTTCTCGTGATTGGCCTTCTCCTCAGCAGTCAAGACCTTCTTCCAGTAGTAGTGAGTATCGTTACCATCCTTGCGATGGGAGAGACGGAAGACAGCGAGAGCACTTGCAGCAGGATCAACTAAGTTGTAACCGAGAGTACGAGTGACTTGGTGACGAGATTCATACGCCTCCTCTTCGGCGACAGTTGGGCGAGGAATAGTACGAGAAGTGAGAGCCTCTTCAGGTCCCTTACCTTCACCGACCATGCGCCACTTCAATTGTTCTCCCTCTCCTCCCTTCTCGTGAGAAGCAAGCAAGATGTAGTAACGGAGTTCCTCCTTACGAGTGGTGGGATAGTAGTCTCCCACGTTGGCACGAGCTCGGAGAGCCTCAGTCTCATCCTTCTTGGAGGGCTTAGCTGACTTGCGGGCCTTCTTGGGCTTGGGGCCGGCGGGCTTGGTGCGTCTGATGGTCTGCTTGGTACGTGCCATTTATAGTGTAACGAAACGCGGGATGGAAACTGTCGAGCTCGAGGATCTCGAGTCTCTTACCACCCAGGAGAAGGGCAAGAGGCAGAGAGTATGGAATAAGCTGGGTAACACACGAAATGAAGCAGATAGAAATGTGTTGAATGGCTTCTCACGATTACCACAGTTCTTGACGCTCGATGTAGACGTGTTAGTACGTGTTATTCCTTATATCGCAATCAAGCTTGATAAGACACGTGGAGAAGAGGCTAAGCGGAGGGAAGACGTGTTGAGTCAGGAGGATGACGGATTGAGGGAGTTGGTGTGGTTGTATGAGTCGATGTACAACAGCAGAGGTAAGTAAGTAACATCTAGTAGTAGATGACGTTATAAGCAATCACTGTAACATTGTAGACGATACTTACTTCGCAGCTTTCTTGGTACGGCGGCCGGCCTTCTTCAATCCCTTCTTGGGAGAGGAGGAGCGAGCAGCATTGAAGCGTCCCTCCCAGAACAAGTTGGAGTAGTAATAGACGTGGCCAGCACCGTCCTTGCGGCGCTTGAGCTTGAAGAAGGAAGTTGGGTTCTCTCCATTCTGGTCGAAGGCGGCCTCAACGAAGACATCGTTACCATCTTCGTAAGCCTTCTGGGCCTTCGCATCGGGGACCAAGTCCAACAAGCGAGCAGAGAGGGGATAAGGACGTCCAGCGTTGAGCTTCTTGACGAGACTCCATGATTGCCCCTCCTTGCTCTTGCGGACTTGATACACCTTGACGACAGCGGTTCCCTCATTCTTACCACGAGTGATGGCCTTGGTACGGATGACGTACGTTCCGAGATAGCGATCAGCGGGATTGGAATTGCCAACGTTGTACTTGACCATTTACTACGGTGAAGACTTGGGGAAAGAGGAAATGGGAATTGAGGGACTATTGCAAACGTTCATTAACGATAACAAGCAGAAGAAGACCAAGGGTATTAATTACAAGATACCCTTGTCCGATCTGTCTGGTAAGCGAGTATGGGCGGATGTTAATGCGGTCTTCTATGCCTATTGGAACGCAATTGCGAGAGAAGTGTGTGATGAAGGGGATATTATGGAAGAAACTGTGCTCGACTACAAGACGATCCTCCTCCGTTGGCAATCATCGTCCTTACGCACAGCTCAATCTTGGGTAAGTGCAGGTATCAAGCTCACATTGGTCATGGACGGCCAAGCTCCCATTGATAAGGCTGATAAGCAAGGAGAGCGTAGAAGCGACAGAGATGTGTATATGCAAGCTGCCACTGAAGCTGTCAAGGAAGTGTGTCAGCTCTGTAACGTAGAATATAGGGAGAAGATGCTCCACACTGGTCCTCTTACTATCCCCATCCAACACGCTCATCGTGTAAGGGAGTTGAAGGAGATCCACAAGAAGAATATGAAGTGCTGTGTTGACCCAATTAGGGAGAACTGGAATGAGCTCGCTGAGACGCTTGTAGGAGAGGGATTCATCGTTGTCAGGTCGAATGTTGAGGCTGAGACGTTGTGTTGTAAGGCTGTACTGACGGGAGAGGCCGATTATGTGCTCTCTTCTGATAGTGATTGCCTTGCTTACGGTGTACCTGTGTGGTTGCGTGATTATGACAGTACCGACCGCTCATTCCGCGCTGTCGCGTTGGAAGAAGCGTGCGAGAGGACTGGTGTACCTCGTGAGAGATTCACCGACTTCTGTATTCTCTGCGGATGTGACTACAACAAGCGAGTCATGACCAAGAAGGATGGTAGTGCGCTGAGAATGGGCCCTGTTACAGCTGCTGAGAAGCTCCACGCCATGAGCTTGGAAGAATTGATGCGAGACGAGAGGGTTGATTGGAGCGTGTTGAGGGTAGCTGAGTGTCGCAAGATATTCGGCCTCGAGATCAAGGTTGAGAGTACATCGTTAAGGATGTCCTCTGATCTCGTGTTCGCATAAGCACATCTAGTAGTAGATGATATAACTATCGAGCGGGTTCTCCGGCTCCCTGCATACGCTGTAAGAGTAACGTCAGTAATTCATTACTCTTCTCCAGAGACTTTGAGATGTGCTTCAAGGTCTTGTTCGTAGCCTTAATCTCAGACAATAGTACAGCCTGATTGTCTTGGATTGTCTTGTCAGCAGCCTTCGATTCGACTAATATAGAAGCTTGGAACTTATGTACTTCTGCTTGTTGTGCTATCATCACTCTCGTCTGCGCGACGACAGCTGTATACACTAAATCGAGACCCACCTCGGACCTTATGCACGAAGGCTTGTCCGCATTATCTGCTTGGTACTGTTCAAGTTTAGCGACAGTTTTCTCGAATTGCTTTGACATTTCTCTTATTTTACACGCCTAATGCATCTATTATGAAATGGCGTCCCCATTAGATAAGTTCGAACATACGGTAGCAGACGCTGTAGATACACGCGAGAGATGTAGTAAGCGTAATGATGACGTAGATTGGCGAAGTATGAAAGAGCTCATCAATGTCACAGACGTGGTCGTGGCTCAAACGCGTTATCTTGGTTCGTTACACCTTAATACGGATAAGACTCTCCAACGTGTAACTTCACTGCTAGAGACGAATAATGAGCTACTTCTGCGTCTTGTCGTCGCTCTCGAGAAGAAATAAGGACATCTAGTAGTAGATGATACGAAAATGGTGGAGAACTTCTTGGCTGCATTGAAGGCGTTGGACGAGTGGGAAGTGACGAATGCGAGCAATATCTTCCTTCCATCCAGTCGCAGTGTTAACCTCATCAACATGCGTAATCTTGTACTAGCTCAGACACAATATATCGAGGTGATGAACGCAGATAATGCGAAGATATTAGAGAGATTGGCTAAAGGTATCGAGAAGAATAATGAGTTACTTCTCCGCTTAGTTGAGAAGCTAGACAGTAAGTAATGAAATGGCTGAATCGTTCGAAGCGGTAGTTACAGCAGAGGAGAAGAATTGCGATCATGATAAGCTCATGGCCTATGAAGTCAACTATCGCACTGCCGTGAGGGTGAATAGTCTACGCAAGATTACGGTCGCACAGACGCGTTATCTAGCTACAGTGCAAGCTACTACCAACGAGACACTGCGTAGTATATCGAAGACGACTAAGGCTAACAATGACGCGTTAGAGCGTATTACATCACATCTGAGCGTGCATACTAAGGTGTTAGAGAGGATAGCTGAAGGGTTAGAAGCGAATAACACATTACTTACAGCGTTAGTGAAGAAGATGGACGGTGCTGGAGAAGGTACGGACTAAACGGTAGAAACACTTATGGATAGATACGAAGACGTCCTCGTACCGGGTACATCTGTTCCATCCTCATCTCCTATAGATAAAATTAGGGATGATAAGTCTAAGATTGAGATACAACTGCAGCAGATGAGGGAAGAATACACGCGTATGTTTATGCAATTACGTGATAGAATGGATGAGAAGGACCAAGAAGCGGCTGACAACGAGCGACATAAGCAAGTTGAAGCCGCAAGGAAGGCACAACGTAAGCGCGAAGAATATGCGCGTCAAATGGATGAAGAATGTCCTTACTCCTAATCGTACGTAGTACGATGATTAGACTATGTCTATTACTAGACATTCTTGCTTACTCGAGGGGCTTGGCACCCAAGTTCTTGAGAAGAGTGGAGAGATCGAGGATTGACTTCCTGTGCAACTCAGCGTTCTTCTCCGCCTCAGTAAGACGGCTGCGAAGAGCATCCATGTCCTTCTTGTGTTGGCGCTTCATGGCGTCGTGCGCTTCGGACAGCTCAACATGGCTGTTGTGGAGATTCTTCATATCACGACGGACGATAGTGAGCTCATCGTGGATATCAGCGTTCGCATCACCTCCACCAGCAGTGGGAGGGCGAGATGAGGATGGTTCCTCGTACTTGTCACCATCGCTAGAAGACGATGGGATAGAGGATGAAGCCTCTTCCTTAGGCTTCTCTTCCTCCTTCTTAGCGGGCTTCTGGTTGCGGCGATGGACGGCGACAGCTGCGGCAATATCATCGTCATCATCCACAATCTCGTCGGGAATTGGGATTGTGAACGATACACCGTGGAAGGTATAGGTTACCTTCTTGTCAGCGACCTTGTACATGGATTCGCCTTCCTTCAATTCATGCGGCTCGTTCGCACGAGAAGTCTTCTTGTCCGCATCAACAAAGAGGTAGTACTCGCTCATTTACTACAAGACAATGTCAAGGAACGACATCATAACAAGAGAGGGGATAAGAGGTGCGAAGGGGCTGAACAATGCGAGCGTGAGTGTTATCGAGTCGAATCTTGCGGCGTTCGCCCAGTATCCTGTTGCAGCTGTCGATGGCATACAATTCCGATTACAGACATACGAAGAGATGAAGGCGAACAGTGTTGTCACAGTCATAGCGAGTGCTAAGAATCCATCCGCAATGGAGAGAGGTACTCCGCACGATCCCCGTCTCGGCGTTGTTGCGACGAATGGTACATGCGGCTGGTGTAGAATGGACGCAGCATCATGTAACGGAGGACACCCAGGATTGGTCGAGACACACGGATACTTCGCCCCGCCAGAGAAGGACTTGCAGACTACTCTTAAGTCGTTAATCTCGCTCTTCTGCGCTGGATGTGGTCAGTTAATCCTTCGTAACTCGGTGATGAGAGGTATTCGTACGGACGCCGAGAAGAGTAGAAGCAACATGAACGATACTGACTGGTATAAGTACTTGCTAGAGAGTCTATCACTAGCATCAACGAGTACAACGTGCCGGAACCTTACCAACACAGAAGAACACAAGAATGGTGTACTGTATAGCTTGAAGCCGAAGACTGATCCATTCACCAAGCCGCCCTATGTTGAAGGTAGTGTCTCAAGAGAACCTAACCCTCCAATCCACATGTACAAGCTGAAGTTCTACTACGAAGCGATGGAGAGGTTGACGTTGGAAGAGTTGTACTACCTTGGATATGCTGATATGATTACTGATGGCGAGTATCGCTTGCGAGCGCACCCGAAGGCTCTTATCATCCGTGGTGTCCCAGTCATGGCTCTGTGCGCTCGTGCGCCTGTCGACGGTAATAATGAAAGTGCAGGCTTCCATCCTATCACTAAGGCCTACAACAAGCTCGTTGATGTATGTGTTCGATTACACGCTGCGAAGTCGCACTTGAAGGGTCTGAAGCAAGCTAAGAAGGGAGGTGAAGCTATAAGTGATGAATTCATAGCCAAGTCGAAGCAGATCAAGCTCCAAGCGATCAACCAAGTCAACTTAGTGATCCAAGAGAACTACCAGACTATCCAGAAGGCTATCCTCTCTGCTAAGGGATCAGGCTTGATGAGAGGTGAGAGTCAAGGTAAGGTTACATCCCATCTCGGTCGTACTGTGGTCATTCCTGACCCTCGTAACCGCGCTGGTGAGATTAGTATCCCAGCGAAGGCGGCAGCTAAGATTACCACGCGAGTTACGGTCACACCGGCGAATATCTTCGAATTGACTGAGAAGATGCGCAATGGTAAGGTTAAGTACATCCATCCTCACACAAGCATCATCCAAGGCTCATCCATCCAAGTAACGCCTGCTAATCGCAAGAGTCTCGTTCTACAGGTGGGTGATGAAGTCTCGCGCGATATTGAGGTCGGTGACTACCTTCTCTTCATTCGCCAGCCTGTCATCTCTGGTCTATCACTCGTATCGAACCGTGTGGTGAGAGTATGGGATAACCTCGCATTCGGCTTCTCGCTGGAAGAAGTAGAGATCAGAGCTATGGACTTCGACGGTGATCAAGCACAAGGTCTATCTCCTCAATCCGAGAGTGCTATGGCTGAATTGAGAAGTATCAACAGCGCTGAGCAGCTACTCATCGATCCCAAGAATCAGTCGCTCGTCTTCGGTATCCACCAGGACGGTATCCTCGGTTGTGTCACCTTGACCACCAACCCCATCAACCCCACGAAGCCTATTACTGACGCTAACTCTTACGTATCTCGATCTCTCTTCGACCGTATTACTGCGTTGGTAAGTGATAAGTGTAAGTCATACATCTCAGAAGAAGGTAAGAGGATGGGTATCACAGACAAGATGGAAGACTTCCAGAGACGCTTAGCTAGATGGGGTAAGACGTTGTACTACAACCACAATGGAGGTGAGGTTGTATCGGGTGAAGTCTTGTTGTCTTGGGCCTTCCCACCAGGCACTCAATATACAACTAAGACATTGGAGATTCGTGATGGTATCGTCGTGAGAGGTGTAGTTGATAAGACAACGCTGGGAAGAGCACAGGATACTCTTCTACACTTCATCGCAGAGACCGATAGAGATATGGCGTTGACGGTGATGAAGGACGCTACAATTATCGCTACGTCATTCATCTCGTTCTATGGTATGAGCGCTGGTTGGAAGGACTGCGCTCCAGTGAAGGAAGAGACTCAACGAGCGATTGGTGCGGAACTGACCAAGATGATGGTAGAGCTTAATCGTGTAGAAGATCCTCTCGATGCCAAGGATGCTAGACGATATAATGACGAGTTGCAGGCTGTCATCTCTCGTCACTCAGGTACGATTGACGAGCTTGTGTTGGGTGGACTTGAGAAGGACAACCGCATCATGAAGATTATTGACAGTGGTGCCAAGGGTACTAAGAAGCATCTCTACAACATCGCTGGCATCGTCGGTCAACAGTACATCGCAGGTCGCTTACCTAGCAAGGTGATGACAGGTGGTACGAGATACAGCTGGTACTGGGACAGTGATGACAGAGAGCCTACTAGCATGGGTATGTGCACTTCCTCGTTGTCTCTTGGTTATACACCTGCTGAGCTTATCCATGTAGCTGCCGCTGCTCGTATGTCCTTCATTAACTTACATATCACCACTCCTGACATTGGTAGTAAGCTCAATGACATGAATCGTGTGTTGGCTGGCGTTATTACGAATGGCACTGGTGCTTGCACGGACAACAATAGGGTGGTGTCATCGTTGTACGGCGGTGATGGCTTCGCACCCGATCGCTTGTCGAGAATTAGACAGCCAACTGGTGGATTAGAGCTACGGTTCGCACACATTGGGTCATTCGTCGAGAGTATGATGGCAGAGGAGGGATGGTACCGAACACAGTGAGTAGTTAAGTAAGATAGTTAGACATCTACTAATAGATGACGATAAGTTAGTTAGACATGCAAGACTTCGCTACTTCTACCGACCCTCCCCAGGTAGCTTGTATCGTCTCCTTCTTCAGGTAGATGGCTGCTGCGAAGCGGTGATTACCGTCTACCACGTAAGGTTCACATCTAGTACCAGGGAGACCGAATTCTATGTTGATCGGCCACATCTCTTCGTAGTTCTTCACCATCCAAGCAATACGACTAGCATGGTAGTGGCGGTAGTCTACACCTTCACGTCTGTTGAACGTGTAGATGTCCTGGTGATAGCCTCTCCTCTCAACTTGGTCGGGAGAGATGAGTGACTCACCACTGTCTAGTAGTGCTCGCACTTCTGCTCTTGTAATGGGCGTCTCTAAGTGGTAACACCAGGTCACATTCGTATCGAGAGGTGATTCGAGAAGCTTCACTAGCTTAGCAACAGAGAAGGTATCAAATGTATCCATTACTGGCTTTCTACACGCTATACTACGCGTTAGTCGTCGTGTTATACGCGTAATATTACCAGTCTACTAATAGACTCGTCTATCTCTTACCACACAAGTAGTTATCGATTGTATACTCGTTCGCTACTAATCTCTGCTTGTACACTTCGAGAAGGTAGGTGTGATTCTTGACATCGAATTTGAGACTATCTATCACCTCCTTCGTAGACCCGAGAGACACAGATAGTAGCATGTTATTGTCATTGTTCGACTCGATAAGAAGTGATTCCTTCTGGCTAGTAATCACACAGAACCAATGATCGCGGTCGTCTAAGTCTCTAGCTACCACGACGAGACTACCTGGCGTGAATACTGCCCTAATCTCCTTCTCATTCTTGGCTTCGAACGATGTGCTACTATGATTACCCTTCAAGACGGCTTCCACAGCTTCACTAGTCACCCAACACAAGGTATAGCCATCCTCTTCTATATCGCCGTGTATCTTGGTCGTATGCTGCTTCAATTTAGTCTCCTTCTCGATGAATGAAGCGGCGAATCCACGCAAGTTATCCATCTCGTTTCACTATTTAGTCGTCTACATCGTAATCAACCGACGTAATCGATGTAGAACCTATCTTACCCTCTCGCCACTCACCCACCAGTCTCTTAACATCTTGGATAGACCCAATCCTTCTACAGTCCTCCTCCCAGCTAATGATGGTCACATCACCACTCCCATCGCCGTAGATGATAGGCCTCTGACCACGTCGCATCTTACGCTTCTCCTGCTTCTTCCATTCATCATACTCACTCTTACTATAGTCTGTGACGCACTTGACAAGGCCGATCAAGTAAGATCCGGTTGATCCTGTATTAATCTTGTCGAACTCGACATAAGTACGTGAGATACCATCTCTAGGTAAGTCATTCGATCTAACGGCGATGGCGGATGCTGTGAGAAGCCTTGCACCTGCTAATCCAGCTGTGTAAGTGTGGAATTGAGTTATCAACTCGTTATCAGTCGAGTGTAGTGTTAGCTCCATTTGTCTACTTACTATACTTAGTTTCGTCTATTAACGATACTTCGTCTATTATTAGACGTAGTATTAGTAACTTAGAGTAGATCGAGCATTTCCGGTGTGAGATCGCTGTACTTCATCACACTGTCCTTCTCTAGCATGTTGTCGCAGACCTTACGCTTCAGTGGATAGCGAGGTGTCCTCTTCTTCTCGATCTGGTCCGGCCAGTGGCTTGTTGTAGCTCCTTCCTCCACCGCTTCCTTCCTCTTCCTATCCCACTCCTCTAGTGTCACTCTACCTCTAGGTGCCATGCACACATATATCACTGCTCTACCGAGGTGAGAGGGTGTAGGTGTCTTGTGTAGACGTGGCATGTTGCAGTGGACGACAGACGAATGGAATAGTATCAGGCTACCTGCTGGTGCTCCAACTCGTATAGGTTCTATCTCTGGTACCTCTGGAAGTGCTAAGTTATACTTCTCCCAGAACGCTTCATCCTCCCACAGTGGAGCCCAATTCTTCTTGGTGGTGATGTGCTCATACAGTAGTAAGTGAGAGCAAGGTAATACAACTAGACCGCCACGACCATCGTGTAGAGTGTCGACGAGGTTGAGTACGCCTTGTGTGCTGTAGTCGTATGGGTGATTGTATATAGTACTATCGACGTGGTACCATAGATTCTTACCCGTCGGGATAGCCTCCCGATACACACCGATCGTATCGAAGCTCGTCACCAGATCACTCGTGTTATATAGGTGAGAGAAGACTCGCTTAGCCTTAGTTCTACCCCACCACGCCACTCTTGACTGACCCGCACACATTATAGGATTGTCGAGTATGCCCGTGGTGAATGTAGGTGGCCAGTGGTCGTTGGTGTGGGTTGAGGTGTCTGTACGACTAACACCCGTACCTAGCGATTCCAAGTAGTCCCAGATGAGAGATATACCTGTATTCGTCTCACTATCGCTCAATACACCAGTTATCACGCAGAATCCATAGGTGTCAAGAATAGACTTCAAACTCGTCATATTATTGACGGATATAGTGGTATCTTGACGCATCTCTTCGCTCATCTCCTTAGGTTCTGGTAGTGTAGCCATCCTTACACTTTCAGCTGTATCTACTGTTAGATATACGTCTTATCCTCGCTTAATCTGTTGGGTAGGTGTTACTCGTCGTTGTTCTGCTTCTCGACTATGTTCATAGCGTTCGTGATGTAGTCTATCACCCTCTTGTACTCTTCATCGTTCTTGTAGACTTCTGCCTCTTGTTCTTCGGTGAGAGGTGGAAGTGGCTCATCGTTGTCAGGTTGCATAAGTATGTCATAGAGCGATGTAGGTTCGTTAGCACGTTCTAGGACAACGTTCTGTCTGCCGTAGACGCTGACACATGATTTTAGCACCATTCCACAATCGGCTAACAACCCACTTAATTCGTCTTCTTCGAGCTTATCTACACTGGTCGACATACCTTCGAGATAGTAGTTGTGAGCGATGATGGTCGACCAGTTGTACATCAAGCCCACCAACGCCATATAGGTAGTCGAACCTAGTGTATCGAGCATCACTTCGAGATAGTTAGCGTGGTTGGCACGTACTATATCGCTCACGAAGATGCCTGTGAATTCCTCAGGAGAGACGTAGAGTAGACGTGTATTGTATGCACGTTCGCCAGGGGCAGAATCGAAGTCGTAGTGGTTACAATTAAGTGCTTCTGAGAAGCCCATTATATCGTATAGACCCGCCTCGACTGGTCTCAACTGTCCATCTAACACACTGGGTAGGAAGGTAGCTATCTTCTCCATCAACTCGTATATGCTAGGAATCTCTGAGTATACACGTCCTTCGTCGTAGTAGATCTGCAGTGTGTGGATACGTCCTCCGTAAGCATAGATACGCCTAGAACTAGGAGAAGCGGCAAGAGCGTCAACTAAGGCTGAACGACCGAGGAAGGGGTAGACAATTGGTATGTTCGAGTGGATGAGGCCCGTTCTAGGCTGCAACTTCTCAATCGTAGTAGAGTAACCAGCATGGTTACAGTTGACGAGTAGCTGGGTGACTAGATCGGACGCGTTCACAGAGAGAATTGACCAATCTATATAATACCAGGGTATCTCCACACCTTCCTCATAATCACCGGCTTCCAACGCGAGAACATACGCGTTGTGAAGGACACCAACGATGATGTCGTACTGCTTGTGTAGTTCGACGGGTATGATGTATTGCTCCTTCTCAGCTTCTATTGATCCCACATCGAAGTTGTGGTGTACTAACTTACCCTCAACAGGTAATTCTCTGTCGAGATAAGGGTAACCTCTGGTAGCACGAATGTAGATTCCCAACTCTTGATAATCGAGAGGATCTCCGCTATCAATCACCACAAGACTTCTCCATTGATGATTCTTAGGGCTCATCAAGGCCATGATGCGCCTCATCTCACTCATCCTGTGGAATGGGACTTCTACCGCTTCCATACTTACTATCGCGTCATATTCTGCCTTCGTGATGGGTAGTTCTACCGCCTTAGACTCACCCTCCAGTGTCATCGTAGCCATCTCCTTGTATAGGTCGAAGTAGTCATAGTCTTCCTTACTTAGCTCATAGGCTGGATCAATCACGACATTATCACTGGTCTGCATCGTGGCCTTTCGCGTATTAAGTAGCGATACGTCATATCGTGACTAGACTTCGTCTATTATTAGACGTGCTTACACACTGGCTGCGACTGTCTCAAAGTTGAGCGACACAATACCTTCACCTTGATGGATGTTGTCGATAATGTACCTATCAGCCAGCTCGATGAAGGCTTCGGCTCTCACACTTCTCTTATACTTACCCTCTCCTCGGTGGTAAGGTTGCTCAACGCGCCCCGTAATAGGCTTAAGTACAACGATCATGGCCCTCAACGCAGCGATACCCAGTGTCTTACCGATGAATCGTACGATATTCTCGAACTTGTCCGTATCTATGTGCATCGTCATCCATGTCTTCATCGACTTAGTACCGGATGTGCGTACAAGAGCAATACGCTCAAGATAAGTGATGACGTGTGCGTTGATCCACCCTAAGAACTTGGAGATACCTACACCTCTCACGTAGCCGTGGTAGTACTCTATCCTGTTACCAAAGTCCTTAGGACCCATCCAGTTCATTACAGAGTGCTTCAACGAGTAGGAGAACATACCACCCAAGATATACTCAAGTCCCATCAGCTTGATCGATGTGGACGCTGTAACAGATGATAACATACGCGTGTACAACCATTCTGCAGTTGACTTATCGAGTGTGGAAGGTAGAAGGAAGTGGTCATCGCTGTAACCGATGACATAGTCATACTTGGAAGGAATTGGGAAGCCTCCACCCGAGAGTAGAGTGGATAACTGGGTGATACGGTGTGTCCCACCGTGAATTGAGTGACCAGATAGTGTTATACGAGGCCAATAACTACTGTAGTTGATCTTCTCGAGGTAAGAAGGCATAGCGGCCCAATCAACACCCTGTAAGAGAGTAGACATAGTGAGCTTAGTGTCTTGGAGCCATAGATTGTGAAGGAATGGAGCGAGAGGGCTGGGTGTCGTGTCGGTGATCGGGAATACACGCTTCCAGTTCGCCTTGCACTGGAAAGACTGGATGTCTGCGTGAATGAACTTATAAGCGAGTGTATCTTGAACACAGAAGATATCCCAGTTCTTGCGCCCAAGAATACTAGGAACCGTGAGATTGAGGTGGCTGTAATGATCTACCCTCTCGTTGAGTGGTGCCTCGTCTGTCATCACTGTGGCAATATGCCAATCGAGAGGTAGATCGAGGACATTCGTGATGTGTCTGAATCTATCGTAGAGTAGGGATACTAGTGATGTAGTTCTCATAGCCCAACTCATCGTCTGAAGAGTCTTCTTAACCTCCTTCACACACTCATCTACGCGCTTCACTTCCTCCCATTCCTTCTCGATCACTTCTGCGACACTACCGCGTAGAATGAAGGGATTAGGTACATTCATACCTTCTTCCACCAAGGCGCCTAAGATAGGCTTAAACACAGGATCATTAAGGCTGACGAGATGCTTCCACTTACCACTCTCGGTAATGACTAGGACTGACATCTTGTCCTTTCCGTACGTATTACTACGTAACTTCTACTATATTAGCGGTCTACGACTTATAGGTGATTAAGATAGTTATAGCGAGTAAATGCCGAGAGAACGCGACGAGAGAGGGAGATTCGTCTCACAATCCACTTCGAATCGCTCTTCACCATCGAAGAAGTTACACAAGGCGAGTAGACGATCTAGTTACGCACCATCTCACCGCTACACTGTCCCTCAACCCGCTTCACTTCATGGACGCAGACCGCAGGACCTGTACAAGAGCGATTCCTACCAAATGCAGTACGGTAAGACTTCTCCCAAGGGCCTCCCAGCGTACAACTCGATCCGCCGTGCGCCATCCCGCCATGTCTCACCACCGGCTTCTGTGTCTTGTACGAGATGGGCTGGATGTGTCTACTCTAGCATGGCCGCTGACGCTCGTGCACAGGGTATGAAGCTTGCTCACGGTGTTGATGACCTCCATAAGCTGCTGCATACTGCGAAACGTGAATATCCTGAGGTGTATGAACAGTTACACGCAAATCCTCACGCTTGGAGACAGAATGCGGAGCTTCATAACCGCGTCGAACAGTTGTATGTTCCGTTGGTGAGATAAGCTAGTATCTAGTAGTAGATATTACGTAAAACTACGTATAAATGTGGTGGGTTGTGTAGAGAAGGATAATTGACCAGATTTGACGTGTTATTATTTTTATTATAGTAGATAGTTGTCTGGAGTACAACTATAAAATAATCTTCTACTATACAATAATAATACGCTACTTGTGTACCGTACCAATCCAATACTACTGATTATACGGGAGATATAAGCTTAACTCGTCATTAATGACGAACAATCACTACTTCCAACTTGTGTACCATACCACAGGTCCACTTAAGTACCTATAAATGGCCGCTAATAAGAGGGCCAGAGGATGGATACTGATCCTGAACGATTACACGAGGGAAGATGAAGAGTTAATACAGACTTCTATCAGAACCAAGTGTTCATACGGAGTGTATGGTAAGAAGACTAACGACGAAGGCAAGCCATATTTACACGGGTGTGTAGAATTTGCTGGTACTCAGTATAGAACGACTGTCCAATCTCTATTTCCTTATTGTAGTATTACAGCACGAACAGATACGCCTATAGAGGCTTCTAATGTATGTAAGGAAGGTGTAGATCACTGGGAATTCGGAGATACCCCGAGGGGACAAGGACATCGGACCGATCGAGGAAAGCTTCATAATCCGCTAATTAAGCCTACTATACTCCAGCGTAATTGGCAACCCGAAGTACATTGGTATTATGGTCATACGATGACTGGTAAGACAAGACACGCGATGGAAGAGATGCCCGATGCTTATATCGCCAGTGGTAAGTTGAAGAGATGGGATACCTATACTGGTCAGGAGCACATAATTATCGATAATCTTGTGTATTCTCCTGACTTCGACGAGTTAGTACATATTATGGATTCTACACCGCACAATGTACGCACAAGTGAAGGATATAGACCATTACTTGCTAAGAAGATCATAATAACGTCTCTATATTCTCCTACGGCAGCTTATATGTATCAGAAGGACGGATTGACGGAATACACACTCAGCTGGCCTCAGTTCGAACAGATAAGATCGAGACTTACATCGATACAACAATTCTGTAAGAACGGTGAGATCCGCCCTAAACATTGGGTATACTCCTCGGATCTTATACTTGACCCGAAAGAAGGTCTTGCTTGCGAAGCATCCAGAGAAAAAGACGAATAAGATGGCAACCAGTAATATTGAGAAGATACGTAAGGCCTGTGAACAGATGATGGAAGAACGTGATTTTGGAGCTATCCAGAAGGAATCAGCCGCATGGAAGATCCGTGTTGAACACGCGTGTGCTGCGACTTCCATCGATTGTCCTGATAAGGCCTATCGAGAGCATATCAAGGACATTAAGCTTCAAGTAAGGGACGCGACCAACCTTAATACGCCACTTGGCTATCTAGAGTATATCTCGCAGCGCGATGATAAGCAGATGGAGAAGGATAGAACGTATAACAAGGATATAGGATTGTTGCTGCAAGATACATTCACCTTACTATGTATTATGCGTCAGTCACTGTTCAACCCGAGCCTTGCGAAGGATGATAAGGCAGCTTACATTGCGTGTATTGATGAGCTTATTGGACCGGTTAAGAAGCTTCAGATCAAGTTCTCTGACTAACCACATTACCTAGTACTAGGTAGCACTAAATGGATTCCCCATTCCACAACGCGTCTATTCCTGCTAGCTCCGTGCACTATCTTATCAACGGGTCACCGGCTGAGAGAGAAGGGTACATTATGCGGTGCCTCTCAGTCTACCACGGTATCTCTCACGTATCCGAAGGTGATATCGACGCTTACAAGTATAAGTTATGGAAGGCTGCTAATCCTGACATCCACAAGCGACTTCTCTCGCTGGAAGTCAAGGATAGTGAAGAAGTGCCTGAATTCGCTAGATCGAGCATTAACTGTGAAATTGGCGTTGATCAGGAGCTTAAGGCCCTCAAGATGTTCGAGAAGACTGTGTGTGCGAAGTTAGGCGATAACTACGTTGTTGTGTCTGACCAAGCGAGGAGAGAACTGAAGGTGGGTGACAATATCAAGGTGATTGGTCGAATTGATGGTATGCTTGCTACAGATGTTGGTGACAAGCGCACCTACAAGGGTGTCGTCGAGGTCAAGACGAGAGTGAAGGGATTCCGTGATAACCCAGCTGATCTTACACAACTTACCCTCTACTCACGCATGATCCCTAATGCTCGTCACCAACTGTATATCCTCGTCGAATATGACCCTTACAAGGAGGAAATCAAGCGTACAACATACAAGTACGAGCAAGTCGAAGAGCACTGGAACAATGTCGTCTATCCTGGTCTGAAGCTTGTATATCCCGATCTCTGTGCGACGTGGAAGCGCTACACTGACCCATCTGATCCCAACTATGTCGGTACTGCTTATCGTAAGTCAATCTTCGCCCTCATCGACAAGTTCCTCGCCATTCTCAATGTACCCGACATGGAAGGAGATATTGGTCTTATCTCTCTTCTTGAGACGTCCAAGATTGAGATTGACAAGAACTTGAAGGGATCGTACGAGTCGTTCGCGAGGTGTATCACACCAGAGGCAATCGTACGTGTACAGAACAGAGAACTAGCCTTCTTTGAACAGAATCTCAAGTCATTCCTCAATCTCAACCCGAAGCAGAAGGATCAGGTGTCCGGTTACGTTGATAAGTACTTGGCGTACATCGCTGGTATTGTTAAGGACAATGTCACAGAGAAGACGAGGGAATCGCTATGGAAGTTGGTCGAGGATGTGTTGTCGTCACTAAGTGCCTAAGCAAGATAGATCGTATATACTAGTATAATTACACGTTCATACCTAATCGTAGGTACGTAATAAATCACTTACTATGCGCGACAATTTCCTCCTTCGCATCGATGCCTGGGATCGTCGTATCCAATCATGTGACGCCTCTACTTACACCAAGATTCTCCTATCTGTTGGCTTGTTCGCCGTACACGTTGCTTACGACTTGTGCGCTCATCCATCTCACAAGTAATCGTACCTAGTACTAGGTAATACGATACTAACAACGACATACCACTTATCTGTCAAGCGCTGGCTGTTAGCTGTATAAACACAGAATGTCCTCTATCATTCTACGGTCAGAATCTGGTAAGTGGAAGTACAAGACGACCGTCAATGATCCTATGTTCCACACACTTATCGGTGCTATGGTGGAGGAGGGTATGGATCCTGGTAAGGAGGTCGTCTTCGAGGGATCTGTTGGTGAAGCGTTCGATAAGGGATGGAAGTATGTACAATTGGTGTTAGAGTGGATGAAGTGGCAGAACGCTGAGAACGTTGGAATTCTAGCTAGAGAGGAGAATGAGCAGAGAAGGAGATCAGGAATAAGCATGTTACCCCATGTGGCTAGGCCTCCAGTACCCGGTCAAGTAGTCTACTTACATGATCTTGGCTCACTTGCCTACAACCTTGATCTACCTGAAGGATGGGAGGCTGCAGTGGCCGTTGACTTCACGAAGTCACCTCTCCAAGCGAGAATCGGTCACTATAAGAGTGTTATGGATTGGATCCGTAAGAGAGGCTATCAGGACGATATCAGCTACGATAAGTCCGTTGATGCAATGTTCTCGACAGCCGTAGACTTGACAGTAACCCGTTCTAGCGGGAATGGTATTAACCTTACCAAACCTGTAACTTATCTAGCTCCATTCGTCCACTACACTGCGTTAGAAGAAGCCGTAGGTGGTAGTAGACGAGGTGGGGACGTGTATGCCTTCCTCATGAGTACAGATTGGGAGACCGTTCTACGCGCCGTTCCTGACAGTGTAGACTTACCTAGTGGGAAGTTTAGCTACAGCGATATCAAGAATCTCGCTGCTTCCATGCTTGGTGAAGGTAGCCTCTCTGACAGTGTTAGAGGATATATTGTACCTGTCCAGAAGACATTAGGCTATGGTATCGTATCACCTAGTTACTGGGCGAATTCAAGTGATTATGAGCGTATGAAGGAGGTGTATCGTGACTTGATCCGTAACTACGCGACTGATGTTCAGCCTTCGTGGTTAGGATTAGAACCTATCCTCGGTATCTCGAAGGTAGATGCGTGGGGAGAAGTCAAGAGTCTCGGCGACTACTCGTTCGTCAAGGCTGACCGCATGTTCACAATCATTCCCTTCTTCGTGGGGTATATCAACGCTATCGTCCTTACCTATCCTACGTGGTACCTAAGCGTTATCATGCTACATACAAGAGCCGATCAGGACCCTCATTCTGGCTTCAAGAGTGACTTGAACAAGCAGTACGACTCGAAGGGTACTTATCGTATTGTTGAGAGTGACTTCCCCAAGCTCATCAAGTACATCCACGCGACGCTAGGATTGGCTGTGCTTCGTCGTATGCTACTATCTCTTCTCTTCTACATTGAGCGTGGAGGACACAAGATCAAGAAGGCTACCCATCACGCTTACCTCAAGATATACCAAGAAGAACTAGCTCGAGCACTGAAGCGTGCCAATTCGTTCGCCGAGGCAGCTGAAGAGTACCTTGGTAAGCACGATGGAGAGGATGAGGAGGTGAAGACATTCGAGCTTGCCAAGACAGATTATGTCAAGGAAATCTACCGTCACTATGAAGAATAACCTTACTACCTTGTCAAGGCTGATCCTTCACCATCTCTAAGAAGATTAAGTTACGCGTATTACGTCTACGATTAGACGATGTAAAGTACCAGATGGCTAGTATAGTGCTAAGAAGTGAGAGTGGTAAGTGGAAGTATAAGACGAAGGTTGACGATCCTCTATTCGCTAACATCGTAGGCGCTATGGTAGAAGAAGGCTTCAATCCCGGTAAGGAGCTCGTTATACCAGGTGAGTTGGGTAAGATATTAGAGAGGGATTGGCACTACATTCGGGAGCTACAAGATTGGATGGATTGGGAGGCTATCTGTGTCGCTATGTCGCCTGTCGAGCCTAAAGACTATAACCCATACAGATCTAATATGTTCTTACCTGCTCCACAGAAGATAGACTACCCAGCCCTACCCGGTAAGGTTCTATGGAGACACGAGATGGCCGTACTTGCGAATGCCTTGACACTGCCGGAGGGATGGGAAGCTCACGTCGCCGTTGATGACCGTTCCCCACTTATCGAGAGAGTATCACACATTCGCGCTTCTCTAGACTATCTGAGGAAGAATCGATTGAGTGCTCTACGATTAATAATATACATCGATGAACAGCTATATGCAATGACAGCGAACACCAAGGATCCTGTAGTTAAGTTTAAGTATTCTGGACTGGGTTCTAGCTTGATGGACTCTTTTGTACGTAATCTATGGTTGATGAACTTATCTGGGCACGCGCACGCTCTCCCCATTGTAAGTACTAGGAAGTTCATCAAGCCCCCACTCACCTTACCTCTATCCCTAGCTTACTCGGATTGGACGTCTCTAGGGACCATCTTAGATGAGTATATCGACAAGTCCGATAAGCACGATACGTGGGGAGCTTACTCCATCACTTCGTGGATAACGGGTGAAGTAAGACGTCTACCATTGTACGGTGTACAGATCTCTCGAAGTGTGAAGGGAGGTGTTGGTATAGGATATATGGGCTCTAACATACTAGATGCAGATCTTCTCAAGCATATCTACTCAAGGTTGGCACCGCTACATACTAAGGAGACCCACCCTCTCACGTTGGGATTGGATCCTATCCTCGGTAGTAAGCACATAGTCACTTGGAAGCCTGTTGCGCCGAACAACCAGCAGAACGGGACTCAGTACATTATCTTCCAAGGCGCCACAGCCACTTCCATAGGTAACCTTGTGGGAGCGGCGAACGCTAGTATCATTACGTATATGCGATGGTATCTGTACACTATCCAACATAAGGGGTCTACTAGCTTCGTCTCGACGAGCCGAGAGATCTATCTCATTCCGAGAGAAGACTTCCCAACAATAGTAGAGGTTCTCGGCGAGACAGTTGGTCTATACGTTCTTCGTCAGATGTTGTATAGCTTACTTGTCTATATCCATTACAAGCAGGAAGATATCAAGAATAAGAAGAAGCAGAAGGCTAAGCCGAAAGATATTGATTATGTAGCTCCTGCTGATCTACCGAAGTATCTGGAGAGAGGTGAGTTATTCTGTAGCCTAGTAGAGAGTTATCTTGAGAAGCACGAAGGAGAGGATGAAGGTGTCAAGACAATGGATGTCGGAGGGATACCACAGGTGGAGAAGTGGAAGAAGTACTATGATTAAGCTACTATATCGTCTAGTAATAGACGTGTATATGGTGTCTTAAGCATGTAAGGATAGACTAGACAATTCGAGTAAATTAACGACGGATGAGTGGTGAGGTAAGCGTGTATACGCCCTCCGATGGTATTATACACGTTATTCCTCCACCTCGCTATGATAGCCCAGAAGTGACACCTAGACGCCGTAGATCGTCGTTCACGTGCGGCGAGGAAGCAGCAAGGGAGAGAAGGGTGAAGAGTGTATGTCGTCTATCCGCCGAGTATATCTATCGTACACCATCTCGTTCATCCTCTGAGGAGTATCAAGTATCATCTAGGTCGTCGTCATGTGGCGTTGATGGTACGTGGATCATATACGCAGATGGGACGATGAATATGGAAGATATACACGAGCAGGATCTTATCTCTCGATTCCGTTACTTCAACCAAGACCCTATCGATACGATCACTGTGGACTGTATGAGACAGGACTTCCTACAAGCGATAGCTCCACTTAGAAGTCGTACAACCTCCCTTGGTAGTGCTATAAGCGCACTAAGAGTGCTAGATCCGATTGATAATCTCTACTTCGTCAATTTCAAGCTAGAAGATGTCACGACGAAGGAATTAGATGAGTTATTGGATAAGTTAGACGTGATTGAGCGAGATCACTTAGAGAGTATGTCGAAGGGATATAATGAGGATGATGTAGAGCATCTATATAACAACGTTGAGAGGGTATTATACGCGGATACACCGGTTAATAAGTATACACCACTCTTAACTGGTAGATTCGATGTATCTATCCACTTATTCGCCGATTGTATGAAGGAGTACCCCACTTATGTCGCTCATCGCTGGTTGCAGGACAATTGCAAGCGATCAGAGCTGTATGTGTTGTACGAGCTGGATTATAGCCTAGACCTACACCGTACAGGATGTGATACTAGCTTACTAGCGAGGCAGCTTGTCTTGCTCACGCCTGAGCTAGGTAAGCGTCAATTATCACTTCTTGCTGCTATGTTGGGTGTTAGACACGCATATTTCGACAATGAAGGATATGTTAGTCGTATCCTACCTGGTGATGAGAAGTACAGCGGTAAGTTGTGGATTGACCATTACAAGAAGGTCCTACAGAAGCACTTCGGGACGATACCTGCTAGCTTATATCTCTTCACGGACACGCGTACTGCTAATGACTGTATCTTCATGGGATCTTACGAGCATTAACGACAGATAAGCGACGTAGCTAGATAGTACATCTATTAGTAGGTGAAATGGAAGGGAAGCCTATCATACTACGCTCAGAGAGTGGTAATTGGTCGTATACTACCACTACCAGTGACCACCTCTTCTCGTCGTTGATAGGTAACATGGTGGAAGCAGGGTTAGAGCTGGGAGATGAGCTGGTAATACCTGGTGCTCTGGGTGAGATATTGGACAGAGATTGGCACTACTTGGAGGAGATAAGAGCCTGGATGGACTGGGAGAAGACTATTGTCGCTAATGCACCGGATAAGTACTCAGAACTGCGTACCACGTTTTTGCCTGTATTACCTCTACCGGGTAAGATATTGTATCGTCATGAGATATCATTCCTCGTGAACTCTCTATCCCTTCCATTCGGTTGGGAGGCGCATGTAGCAATAGATGAGCGTTCTCCAGCCGTAGAGCACGAACACCACATGAGAGCGTCTCTTGAGTTCTTGCGTCAGAATCCAGTGAGTGCTATGCGCCTAGCTGTAGAGCAATCACCGGAACTTGTAGCGCTATCTATCCAGACTAATGATCCTACTAAGCCGCGATTAACTACTAACTATATTAATAAGCGGTTTAGACCCTGGCTAAAGCAGAAGTCCTCCCCTGATGATGTAGATGAACACATATCGCTACTCGACCCATTCATCAGGAATATATGGCTAATCCGACTAGAAGATGACAATATGCGATCTCTGAACAGTATCACGGTACCTCTTCTACTTCGATATAGTCATTGGGGAGCTGTATTAAGCATCTTGATGGACTACGAAGAACACACCAAGCCTGCTCTTCGGGTGGCGAGAATTATGAACGGTATTCCTGTGGATGATAAGACGCCTTACACTATTAATCTGCTCAAGAGTATGAAGTGTATTGGTTGCACGAACGCACAATTTAAGCACGCACCAGATCATCAACTACTTCGGTACATCTACTCCCGCCTTATTACATTCATTCCAGAGGATGCTAGTATCTCCGCAATGGGTCTCGAGCCTATAATCGGTATTAAGCAAGCGGAAGGTCTACTTAATAGGCCACCGAAGGATCCTAATGTGACTCACTTCAACAACACGTCGATTAGTGATATTGTCCCATGGGTGAACGCTACAATCATTACCTATCCTCGCTGGTACACGGAGAAGCTCCAGTCCACATCGCCTGAATCCGTCGCTGTGTGGGAGGCTAAGAACACAATATTACTCACTAGAGACTCTCTAGCCGAGATAGTACCGTTCATTGCGGATACGCTTGGATTAGGTGTTATGCGAAGAATGTTGTTGTGCTTGCTACATTACGTTGTTAACACGGAAGTGAAGCCGCCACGTAAAGTCAAGGGTGTAATTAGCGATAGTTCTCAAGCTAAGTACGACGAGAAGCTACGTATGATTGAGAGAGCCGAATTGTTCGCTAGTATGCTTGAGAAGTACTTGGAAGATCACGAAGGAGAAGATGAAGGTGTAAAGACGTTGGAAATGGGTAGTCATGCGCTGATGAAGGAGAAGCAGAAGTACTACTGGTAAGTGACGTCCACTAATAGACGAAGTCTAATCATCATACGCGTATGATTAATAGACGAAACGCACCATGCAAGAGCCAACCTTAGCTGCTGTCTATGACGCTCTCCAAGAAGTCTTACATCGTCTCGATATCATCGAACAGAAGATGAGTAAGACGAAGAGAACATGGATAGACGAGGTAATGGAGCATTATAGTACATTGTATCAATATGCGTCGATCGACGACAATAAACTGTCTATGACATCTGGTGATAGTGCCGATATCACCATTACTTACGATCCAATCATGAAGATGTACATTATAGATGGATGGAGGTTGGTCTGTTGTCCTGTGAGAGACATAACTCAAAAGTACGACAAGGTAATGGTTACGTTACTCACGGACGTGTTCAGGCTCATCTAATTACGTCTACTATTAGACGTGTCTAACTCGACGATATATCGGGCACTCTATCGAATACCTCTTGTATAGACGAGACATCTTCATCTGTCCACCTTCTTACTAGTTTCCGGTTGTTATACCGGTAACCGTTGATTATGTACGTATTCTTCTCTGGATTATAAGTAATATCAATCTCCTCATCGAAGATACTACTCATGCGTAATGTATGGTCATTTAACCGCTCGTAGGCGTAAGGGAACGTATAGAATGCTTCTACTATCTCCATCCACGACATTTTATGCTATCTTCTTCTCGATAAGCTCGGCGAACTTGTTGACTCTACCACTCTTATCTTCGTTAGACTCTAAGTAGTGTAGTAACGATAATAAGATACGACCGAGCACATACTCTCCCAACACGTCACTAATCAACTGTACAGCCACAGGGAAGTCGTCTACGTCTAATGTGATCAATTCTCGCTTGACAGATGACTTATCACCTATCTTCTTCTCACTCTTCAGATAAGTAAGCATCGTAGAGTGTACCCACGCGACTAATTCGCTAATATCGACATAAGATCGAATATTAACCATATAGAAGTCTGTATCCCACTTGGGCTTCTTCTCACCTACAATCACTTCTAGTCCCATCCTCTCGATACTAACGTCATCGGGTAGATACTCAAGTAGGCGAAGATACACACGGGATAGGTGGCTATCGATATACTCCGCTTGCTTCTTACGCGATGAGTACTTCATGATATAGTCAATATTCTCTTCGTCCCTCGAGTAACTACTGATGCCCTTCCTGGAGCGCTTAAGTAACAGAGGTCTATCGTATTCTTCTACTTCATCAGAGCGCGTAGGCATCCTGGGTAATGTACCTGTCATTGTCGCAGCTAGTCTGAGTGTCTTATCGATCTCTTCGGACTTACCAGCATAAGGTGTAAGATACGGTAGAATTGCCTCCCAATCAAGCATATCAAGGAAGGTGTAGAGTGTCACAGCCTTCCACGCCGTTGTACCTATCTTCGGGTTAGGTGTCTTACGGCGGTTGATTAACCATACATTACGGGCGAATGCAGCGAGAAGATAGACATAATAAGGCAGTACGACTCCGTTCTTATTAGTTATATCCACATGTGATGATTGCTCATATACGTGGCTAATGAGCTCTTCTGCATCGTAGGTGACCGTATCTTGCACACCTCGTAACATCAATCCATTCTCTACTATATACTTCTGTGATGCCTTCATGTGATGTACCCTCTCTGTAAGCGATATGCGGCTGTCTGTCGCTGTATAAGCCTCCCACCCAATAGGTAGCGTCAGAGCTCTCGATATAACGTGTATATCGTGTAACCATAGCGTGGGAGGAGGGAACCCTCCAGCTACGACAACGTCGACGTTCGACTTCACAAGATCTACTGGCCGTTCTATAGTCTTATCTTGGAGCCCCTCAATAACTCTCTTCTCCCAATCAATCCATTCTTGTAGTATCTTGATGTACTTCCATTCCTTCTCCAGTGCCTCACCCAACGCACCAGGTAATACAAGCTCCTTACCAAGTGTCATTCCTTCCTCCACCATACTACCTATAACACTCGCGAACAGAGGGTCATCCGTCGTGGTCTTGTACTTCCACTTACCGCTCGCACTTCTCAGTTGTATAGCTGACATTTACGATTTATATCGTATTTAGCGTAGAAATGGCGGCGTCGTCGATAGTGTTGAAGGCTGGTAGGTGGAAGTACAAGACCACCACAGATGACCCTCTGTTCGCCAACATTGTTGGTGCAATGGTCGAGGATGGAATGAAGCTGGACGATGAGCTAGTCATAGAAGGAGTATTAGGGGAAGAGTTGGAGAAGAAGTGGGAGTGTATCGAGGTGCTGAAGGACTGGATGAGCTGGGGAAGTGTCTGTAATATGTTGTTGAGTAGCTGCCAATACGTACCGGAACCACCTGTAATTACGAGAGGTATTATGTATGTACCAGCCATACCTCAACCATCAATTACACCACTGTCCCTTGCCAATCGCATACAACTAGCCACCAATGAATCCAATGTTCGTACGAGCGATGCCTTAGCTATACGTAACAGACTTACAACGCTCCCTACTCCACCATCGCGAGTCTTGTATCGCCACGAGATACAAGTACTAGCTAATGCTCTCGTTCTACCCGCAGGATGGGAAGCATATACAGCGATAGACGAGCATTCTAGTGATAATGAGCATATCTATCACATGAAGGCATCACTAGAGTTCTTCCGGGCGAATTTAGAGTCAGACAACTACCAATTATCCTTCCTTGAGGGTCCTGTACAAGACCTATATAACCGGACTAATGATCCTAATAGAACAGAAGGATCACTGCTTGCTCCGTTCATCCGTAATCTGTGGTTACGCGCTAAGTGTGACAAGATAACCATGGCACACCTACTTAGTTATCTCAATTGGGCCACTGTATTGACCATCTTGGAGCCATACAGGGAACATGACAGGATTGCAGGATTAGTATCAATCGCGGAAGCTATGACTGGTAACGTGAAGAATAAGAGTTCGTACGGTGTCCTGCTTATCAAGAATATGGCGATCGGTATAGGCGTCGGTAAGACGTACAATGCAGCTCATCCATTGTATCCCAGTCTATTACAGTCCATCTACGAGAGGATACTATCACACCTTCCGGACGATGTAGAACCTTCCGTACTCGGCCTTGACATAATCCTCGATAAGAAGGTCAAGGCTTGGGCATCTCCTCCTTCCGACCCACTCATCTTGGTTAGACAATATAACAGCGTCAATATATCGGTAAGTAACATAGTAGGTGCTGTCAACGCTTCCATTATCACTCACTTACGATGGTACAAGAACGCATTACAACGTTCCTTGCCGAATAACACACTATATCACTCTATAAGTGATAGTATACGTGTCCCTCGACATCACTTCCCGAAGGTAGTATGCTTCCTCGGCGAGACGGTAGGGCTATACGCTATGCGTCGTATGTTAATCTGCCTTCTCTATTCTATCTCTCGTATATCTAACATTAAGACTAAGGTCAAGAAGGGACAAGATAAGCTAAATTTAGAGTTAGAGAGGGCTGAGTTGTTCTGTGAGTTGTTGGAGGCTTATCTTAGTGAGCATGAAGGGGAAGATGAGGGTGTGATAACGTTCGAGCTAGGCAAGACGAAGATGGTCAAGAATCTAGCTAACTACTACGACTAACCTATATCTATTACTAGATATGCTTACTTAGCCGCGTTACGTGGTGAGTTGGACATCATCAGTCTGACCATTGTCTCGACGAATCTGGACGCATAAGTGAGGTCCTTCTGTATGTCCTTCTGCTCTACTTGTACCACCTTAACGTACCTTCTGAATTCGCGATTCTCGTCCTGTAACCTCTCAATCTCTGATTGTAAGTGAGATATCTCGCTCTTCTGGTTCTCCCTGAACGCCTTCGCTGCCGCACGTCCCCTCTCACGCTTAACCTCCAACTTACTCACTTCTTCCATTTTCGTCTACTTATAGACGTAATCACTCGATATGTCCGAACTTACCAACAAGCGCAGCGATATAGTCCTCCGACGTCCTCGCCACCTCTGGATGATGAGGTAAGTCGAGATATCGCTTGCTCACAGCGCCTTGTACGTTGGGCTTCTCACTCACCTCGACCGTCCTCGTAATCTTGTCAATATACAACGGTTCATCATGCCTTCTCCAACACACGAACAGCACCTTACCATCGTTCGTAATCCTCAAGTAAGCATTGTCACCCTTACCGCCACCGTCGTCGGAGCCGTGCATCTTCGCACATACTCGACAAGGACCAGGATGTTGTCGTTCCAGCTCAATCCTGCCCGGTGAGCACTTCCTAACGTTGAAGCACCACTCAGACTGTGTGAAGTTACGCTGCATGAGTTGGAGGATTAAGTCGCATTCTTGTTGGTCTATCTCGCGTGTATATACACTAGTTACCTCTCCCTCCTCCACTACATTGTACTCTACCACACTCATCCCTTGTGTACTTACCGCACCTACAACAGACATCGCATACACACTCTCCTTCGGCAGCTTCACTCCGTGATCGTACTCCTTACCGTTGTACGAGAAGGAGATAGGTAGTAGATAGCGTGTCTGCCCTCTCTTCGTACAGAACGGTAATCGGAAGCATCGATTACGTTGATAGATGCCCATGTCGATATAAGTCATGTAATCGTACCTACTCGTATCTACCTTACGGCGCAGCTTGTAGGTGACATTCTTGCAGAACTCCTTGCAGTGTGTTGCTGATGGTGTGAGGATGGTAGAGAGGATGATGTGGATACTCGTCTTCTGCTCATTCGACGAGTCTAGCACGATTACTTCCTCTGGATTAAGGACAATCTGCTTGTCTTGTAACTCGTCAGCACACGCATTGAGAATGTCTGTCACGAACTGCTTAATGTCCGGTATGACTACGTCAGCATCAATGTCGAAATGAACGCGTCTATGTCGCCAAGCAGGGATAAGCTCGTGGAAAGATGGCTTCTTACCCTTCTCAATGTGTGAGTGATAGAAGTCGATAGCAGTAGGATAAGACGAGAATTCGCGCGTCGGCTTCTTCGAGCTGCCTACTTCCTTCGCGACGAAGAATCTGTCCTCTCCAGCCGCATACACATCGTCGTGAGACTTATACCATACACCCTTCATCCCTTTCACGTTAGTCACTGGTACAAAGCGGAATGGCCTCCTATACCATTGAAGCTGAATGTGCTCGCCAGAGATCAATCATGGACGATATGTATGGAAGTGAACTGGACGATTATCTCGAGTGCTGCAGAGACACTGGTGATAGTCTTTTGCACGATGCCATCTACGCTCTCTGGTGCGGTGGTGATAAGTTGGGAGTCAGAATGAGAAGAAGCTATAGCCGTATCGCGACCAAACTTTTGGACAACCGTTGAGCATATCTAGTAATAGATAGCACGACAAAGATGGAGGCTAAATTCGCATTCCTGAGTCGATTAACTTGCTTGAATGCGGAGGACATAGTGGTTATTATCGAGCATAGAAGCGTTAGAATCATAACCAACTCCTTCCGTGAAGTCTTCATCAATCAGTTGTGTCATCCTGAGTGGGATAATGTACTGGCGGACGATGTATACAGAATCACCCTCTACGGATTCCACTGCGTGAGGAATGACACGAAGAAGTGGGGTGACCCTTACTGTCTCAAGTGGTTCCGAGAGAAGTTTGGTGACAAGTTTAGTACCGACGAATTAGTCATGATGGAGCGTGATGAGGACAACAAGGTACATCCTGTAGTGGATCTCTAACTACATCAATATGTACTTAACTATATCTAGTAGTAGATATGCTTAGATAGACATCACTTTGACACGTTCTACACCATCAGTATGTGTGGATAAGTAAGTCTCAGTAACAAGTATGAATTTCTTGACACCTAGGTTGACCACGTTGACTGAGTGTGACAGAGACAACATCATACGACGAAGAGCGTATAGACCAAGGCCCTTAGCGAGGCTAGCAATCAATTCTTCGTAATGTATCTCCATACAGAAGTCATTCCAAGCACTTCTAGTCTGATTACTAGTCTTGCCATAGAAGTTGTAGATTGTACGTGAGTTTACACGAGAGACTAACGTTCTGAGACTAGTGGCAGTATATGGATTGCCCTTGACACATATGGATGATCTATCGCCGAATGTGATCGATCCCAAGCCTATCACATTCGGTTCTGTATCTTCTGTTAGTGCGTCAAGTACACGATAATATAGGTAAGCAAGATCGGAAGATGAGAATATCTCCTTCGTATCACGAAATAGATCAAGATTGGGTATTATAGTTGATCTAAGCAGGAAGAAACTGGTGATATCGCGTATATGGTGATAAGGATAGGTTGTCGTGTTGCCTAGTTCTCCCCATTCAGGTCTATCGAGAGAAGAATCAACAGCTTCCCAATCCATCATACAGAGTAACTTCATACCATCGGCATACTTATACTTCAGCCAGATATTACGATAGAAGGGTATGAGTAATGTGTCCGTTGATAACGAGTCCATAATTCTGTGTGCGTAAGCGTCGAATGTCTTAGAATATGCCATCTGTGCAGGATACTTCATCATGGACTTCCTTGCACCATCCATGTGATGTATACGTCGTTCTAAGGGTGTATCTGACGTGACTATCACGTAGGACTCCCACCCATCTACATCAAGAATATTGGTTATCTTCTCAACATCTTCTCGTAGAATCTCTATTGCTGGACAGTCACAGCTACCTATGACATCTACCAGCGCCAACGCGTAATCCCATTCATCTTCCACAATCTCTCCAACCGATCCCTCTAATACGAGCTCTTTCGGTATCTCAACCCCCGCTTCCTTCATGCTACCGAGAATTGGTGCGAAGATAGGGTTATCGATAGTAGTTGTGTGCGACCACTTACCGCTAGAAGAGCGTAGAGTGATAGACATCTTTCGTATCTAAGTAGCTGTATGATACGATAAAGTACAAGAATGACTACGTACGAGAGTAGCGGACAAGATGCTCTGACGGAGTGGAATGAAGCCTTACAGGGTAAGGGTGATACCTACACTTACTTACGTACGTTAGATCTACGCGACATGCCACTCACAGATAGTACTAGTCTCCTCTCACAGCTAATTCTCTCGATGTACGACGCGGAGAACTACGATGATGCTCTACTTGATGCTGTCTTGTCAATGTTCGAAGTACTACGTCCTCCATTCGCTAGAGAGGTCCCTATGACTACTATCATTATCACACTACCTCTCATCGATCTTGGTGCTGTCTCGTGGATATGGATTAGGCGAGAGATTGACATTGTTACCGCCTTCCTTGATCTCGTCGGATGGCTCCCCACTGAACAGGTAGGCACTGTATTACCACTTATCGTATCTATCTTCCTCCGTCAAGATATTAACGAGATATACGACATCTACGCCAACCCGTCTACCGAAGGAAGTCTTGCTACTCTCCTCTCGGCGACACAGATTGGCTTCCTCATGGATGAGGCCGAGAAGAAGGGTAATGATAGTGTCTGGAACTGGTTACGCGAGGAGTTCGCCAAGAATGCACCCCTTGTGAAGGCTGGTCCATGGGTGATGGATCAAGGTGAGAGACCTAAGAAGGTACTAGATCTACCCCGTGCTTACATTGTCGGTGACCCACTGCGTCCCTCATTCGTCCAGGAGCAACACAAGACATTCGGCGAGTCAGCAGAGAAGATTGTAGGTATATTAATGTGCGATGCTGGTGTAAGTACTGCTACGACGAAGAGGGAAGTATATGGTATAATCGACGACAGATACAAGGATGAGGAAGAGGAGAAGGAATTGTTCCGCCAATATGGTCCATCTAACCCATTCTTCACGGATAAGGCAGATGACGAAGATATACCAGCCGGAAGCGATAGAATGTTCACTTGCGACGTCTTCAACTACGACGAAGACGACGAAGCGGAGCCAATCTACACAGGCTCATGTGATTGGAGAGGACACAAGATTGATGGTGAGAGAGCAGCTGTGAGACGCCCTGTACCTGGTGGTGGATGGATGGGCTCTTACTGTAGTACTTACTGTATTAGAGAGCAGTTAGAGGATGGACGAGGTATTATCGCGAATGTTGACGGTATCTTGGCCGCTGTGGACAGTATGGAGAAGCAACTGGTTGAGTGGAAGGTGTACGAGAAACTTACGTGATTAGCTGTCATCTATTATTAGGTGTTATTATAGTTCAATCGACGTTACACGCTTAGGTAAGTGCGGATGTGTTATGAGATATTCCTCGATCTGGATAGCTAACTCTTCTATCCTCTGATCGCTATCTATGTGGTACATTTTAACCGTGGATATTGCATGTTCCACACAAGCGAGTATCCTCTCTAATGTGTGGGTGCCTAATCTCTTCGCCACTACATCGATGTCACTACTCACATTCATTATAACACGGTTGACCACATCTCTTAGTGATACATTGCGAGTGTAAACAATATTATTTGTTATACCAGCGAGATGTATTACACCAAGCCGTTGTGGAGAATCATCTTTCCTAATCGAATCAAGGGATTTATAGTATATTTTAGCAAGATGTACACCATTAATACCAGAAAGATCGTCTATGTTCAACACTACAATATCTGGGCTCAATGTGGTGGATAGGAAGAAGTGCGATAACCGTATGATACAACTATATCGTCCCGCTGTATTCATGGAAACTGAGCGCATTACATCGATCTTGCGACGCAATGTCAGCGACTTATCGACTACTTCCCAATCAATTGTTGCAAGTAGAGATGTCGGATGAATCTTATCGTTACTCATCTGCAACCAGGAGTTGCTGAAGAATGGCGTCATGAAGTATTGAGACATTGCAAGAGGAGAAGCTTCTTGATACTGTAATGAGTATGATTCAGTGTCTCCCATAGCGGCTATTATGATCTTCGATTGGTTGTTGAAGTCATCATGAATTGGGGTGTAGAGAGCGATATGCTTGGTGATATAGTCCCTACACATCTTCACGTGATATAATCTCTCTCCGATGGGAGATGTATCGTCAACAATCGTGTAGAACTCCCATCCTAGCGGTAGATTGATGATGCGAGAGATAGGCTCAAGTTGTGATCTCCTCAGTCCTGTTCTCATCGGAGGCTTACCTACGCTCGCATTAAGTGTTACGACCTTCTCCCAATCCGTCTCGATAATCTGAGCCACACACCCTTCTAATACTACCTCCTCTCCCACCACTACACCAGCCTCTATCATACTACTCAACAGAGGCGAGAACATGCTGTCATCTGTCGTTGTCTCATACCTCCAATTCTCTGTACGAAAAACGATTCTTGACATTGAAATGCTTTCCAATCACGCTTCACTCAGTATCATCTTCGGCCCCATGTTCAGTGGTAAGACGACTGAGATGCTAAGGAGAGTGAGAGTACTGGAGATTGGAGGTATGAAGGCGGAGGTAGTGAAGCACTCGATCGACATACGATATGAAGAAGAGGTGGCAGAGGGGGTACACCGTGTTGTGAGTGAAGCGCTAGATAAGATCGATACATCGCTAGAATTAGGCGTTGTGTTGATGAATGACAAGAAGAGAGTCGTGGTGACCCATCATGATGAGCGGCGAGATGCCTTACACTTAGCCACGCTACTTCCTTACGCGGAGACGACTGATGCTGATGTGGTGGGCATTGATGAGGGTCAATTCTTCGGAGATGTCGTCGAAGGGTGCTTGAAGTTGTTAGAGAGGGGTAAGATCGTAATTATGGCCTGTCTAGACGGTGACTACCAGAAGAAGCCATTCGGTCGTGTATTAGAGCTTATTCCGCACGCAGATCGCTTCGAGAAGCTCAACGCGATCTGTATGAAGTGTAAGAAGATGGAGGCACCATTCACCAGCAAGAATAGCAATTCTAACGGTGAAGTCATCGAAGTGGGTGGCATCGATAAGTACACACCGACATGCCGAGGATGCTTCACGGTGCCTGAAACTAGTAATGGATTGTTCGATTATTACGCTAGTACTACACGTTCTGTACTGGAAAGAATCGCAATGAACGGACAGTACAGTGACGACGAATGTTCGAGTTAATTAGCACCTACTATTAGGTGACGTTGCTTAGCTCTCATTGTACTCAGTGACGACTTCCAAGCACTCGAAGCCGAACGTATCAGGTACCTTACCTTGTAAGTGCATGCTCGCCTTCGCGTAGACAATCAACAGGGAAGGGTCTACTCGTTTGAGAATCTCTTCCAGTGGCTTCTTCGGATTGTCACGCTTGCAGATGAGTACTTCGTTGGAGATGAGATCGGGTAGAGAGACGACGTTGTCATGTACGAGATAGGGCTTCCTGTTCTCCAGATAAGCCCTCAGACCGAAGTACTCATAGACATCTTCCGCGACGAATTTGACGTCATGTTCACTAATATAGTCGAGAACTCGCTGTATCATGGCCGAGAACATAGGGATACTTGACGCTGCATCACCCTTGAATGTGATGCGTAGATCGGGTAGAACGTACGTACTATTCGGTTGAGATGCTAGTGCCAAGTAGGGCATGACTATACCAGACGATTGATGCTTATCTAGTGCACTAATAAGCAAGAATCTTGACGTTACTGTATCATCTCTCTGCCAAGCAAGATAAGCCTCTCTAATCGACTCATCTTGGTCTGGGACAACCTCCCAATCCACGTTATGCCATGGTACCAATCCACTCGATCTGCTTACTGCATCCTCCATAATACCTACGGTCAAGTTGAGGCGATCGTCGTTCATGATGTAAGGAGGTACAGGACGGGGCATGTAGAAGACCGGATCGTACTCTACACCGAGTGTGACGTGATAGATTCCATCAGCAGGCGTGCTGAGATAGTCAGGTCTCTTGTTAGAGGAGCGTACAGCGCTGCCTATTGCGATATAACGCTCTCTTCGCTCTTCCAACGACCCGGTAAACTGCTTAGTGCTCATTTACATCACTCTAACACTACTAGTAGTAAGTACTATTGACGTAAATGGCGCGGTGCAAGACGTGCAGAAAGAACCCATGTGGATGTCCCTCATCTTCTTCTACAACTAGCTCTTCTTCCTTGTCTAAGATCGAAGTCGAGAGACGTGATCAGTATGGTCGTCATGAGGATGACTTGTGCATCGGTACACAGGATGCTGTCTGTCGCTACGAAGATACAGAGAAGAGTAGGAAGGTGAGAGCACTGCAAGCATACGCCGTTGATACGTACAATCTCAAGTGGAGGAAGCGTATTCTCCAAGTCCCTAGCAAGGAGTATCCCACACTTGATGATGCCTTCGCCTCCCTCCAAGTCGACGCTGGTGGTTACATCATCCAGCTGAGAGAATGCGGTACTTACACGGTCAATGGCTCATTGTGTAAGACCGTTGATGACTTGATTATTGAAGGTGATTGTGATCCCTTCTCCGGTATGACCTACACCAATCGCTGTCGTTCTGATGGACCAGAGTCTCGTGAACGCCCACCACCAGTCATTCCCTTCCCAGTGTGTCGCTCTCGCTACTGTACAGAGTTAGGTGAGGGACCCTTCGAATTAGTCGTCGTTGGTAGTGATATTACCGTGTATGGTCTCTCACTTCGTGGTGAGCGAGATGATACTAGGAATCCTTGCTTCGACGGCGTGTGTGAGCGTCCGGTTGTCATGTTCGGTGCCAACGGTGTAATTACTCACGCTATCGCCACTGGTCATGGCAACACGATCAGCGTCAACAAGGCCGTTCCGTTCACGGATACTCCTGAAGCCCCAGAGTTGCCCAACCAACACTTCTTGTATCGTCGTAGATGCAGTGGATTCGGCTTCTTCTTCCCTGCTCGCACGGTCATCGAGGGTAAGGGTAATGTCTCTATCAACACGCTCAATTCTCTACGAATCATCGGTTGTAAGCTATCTCTCGGTAGTGTGTTCTTCGCCGGATCAGAGAACGGAACTGTGTCACTCTCCAACTGCTGGATTGAGAACAACGTAGCCTTCCAGAGCTCATTCTTCTGCGATAACTCCAATGTATGGACTGGATATTGCTACTGTATCCCAGCCTCTCGTGGTACACTCAATAGACAAGCATTCGTAGGTCCATTCGCCCACTTAACGATGGATACCGCTATCGCCTCAGTCAACTACACTACATTCTCGTCGAACGTCCACGCTATCGACGTTGTGAATGGTGGAAGACTCAACTTACTCGGTTGTGAAGTCGTCAATTGTTGCCTTGGATTGTCTGCTTGGGAGAGTGGTACAGCTGCTATTCCCGACAGTCGATTCTGCTGCAACTTGTACGCATTGTACGCTACTTACATGTCCACGATCACCTCCGTCCCAGTTCTCGTCCCCGGCGTGGATACGTCTCGTACGTATGCTTCTCCTTGGTTCATCCACAACGTCTTCATCTTCATCGCTAACATGAACTCATACATCACAGTGCCGAATATGAGGGCCCATCACAATCTTATCCCTGGTATTCTCGATGGTGAAGTACATACACGCCTTGAGTCTATCCACATCGATCTCATTGGTCAGCGTAATTCATGCTTCGTATTCTTGCCCTCTCCTTCCACACCCAATCCTATCGGTCTCGGATGCATTGATGCCAACAGCTTGCCTGGTTCCCTATCTGACAGCTATCTCGGTTCCCTTCTCAATGCGAACAGCTGGAGTGTTATTACGCCTTCATTCATCCAGAGTATTGTCGGTGACTCATTCAACAGTGTTACTGCTGCCCAATCGCTCACTCGTCTCGCTCAAGACATGGCCGACAACAACACTGATGGTGTCAGAGTACCCTTCTAAGTATCATCTAATAGTAGATGTAGTTAGCACGTACAAGTCTGTGTACCAGCATAATAGATAGCTCCAGCGATTAACACAAATATTGCAGTCACAACAATCTTGTTCATATCTCGCTTGAAGTCTTCGTCCATTTCGTACTATAGACGTAAATGACGTCTCTTGCTGCTTACTTCCAGTCCGATCCGTCGGATAGCTTACAGATCACGCCTCCATCGGCTCAAGGTGGAGGTTACACATTCGCCGTCAATACGAGCGTGGCGAGTAATCCATCGGGAGGTGTCAGTACTACTTACACACCTGGTACAGCATCTGTCCCTCCTAATTACAGCTTCGCTATCTCTCCGACTGCTGTTACCTCGTCAGATAGCTCTGTAAGCGTCAATACAGCTGGTGGTAACTTCGTATTAGGTGTATTGGGTAGCTTGGTCACCAACATCAACCAGACTATCATCGTTGGTGGTGTGATTGGTAAGCTTCCCAACGCAGTAGACATTGCAACAGCCGTATCTACTTATGCTACGCAGCTCGCGACCGCCACATCTACCTCTCCATGGACGTTACTTCTCCTCCCAGGTACTTACACCTCATCCAGCGCTGTCACTATCCCTCTCAATGTGAATATCGTCGGATTCTTGCAGGATACAGCGTTCATCAACCATTCCCTCACTATTACAGATGCTACCGCTAACACTACGTCTATGATGATGCGAAGTATCGTATTAGGTGCGACGACGAGTGGTATCAGCATCACGACAACTGGTAAGACAGGTGGTACATTCTCCTATGTATTGCGTGATTGTGACGTGAGAAGTGGTGGTTCTCTATCCTTCACAATGAGAGGTATTACGACGGGTAATTACTACCAAGACAGCGTGAAGATCGTCGATTCTAACATAGTTACGACTTCTTCTCTCGCCCTATCGTTCTCTGGTGGTATTACCAACTTCCAGACATCTCGTATCCGTATACTAACCGGCTCATTCACCCTGATTGCACCTAGTACAGGTGTTACACGCGTACAAGCGTTAGACAGTACCATCTCCATCCCTGTCGTGCAGAACGCCTCCTCATTCTTCTCACTTCGTGGTTGTATCCTTGGTTGTGCTTGGTCGATAGGCCAGACCGTCTCAACCAATACTACCCTCCTCATCACGTCTTGCCGTCCCAACACCGATTCTAACGCTGTACTCACCAATCCATGGCTATTGTCTGCTTACGGCACTTCCGTCGTCGTACTTACCAAGACCTTCCTATCGCAAGTACTCACCCGCGCATTGGGTAATCAGTGGAATATAACCTTCCCAAATCTTGTACCAGTCACATCGGGTACACAAGCACCAATTGACAGACCATTCCGCACAACACTGCTTAACCCACCAAGTCTTCTATCACTTGGTACAGTCGATTTAGACCTCGATATACCTCTCAGTACAGCCTTAGAAGCGTCTGCTCCCGCCACAGGTGTCCAACCGCAAGTCACCAAAGCTCAGATGGGTAACAGTGAGAGAACGCAGTTGGCCGCATCAACCACGTCTGATATCGCCATGGGATTGTTAACGGACATTGCAAGTGGTGATAAGGTGACCATGGAAGTCATTCCGCCGTCTTATTCTGGTATAGCATGGTATCACCCTTAATACGTTACTATGAATAGTAAAATGAACGATAAGAACATAGTACATGTTGATGAAGGAGGTCCTAAAACATCGGAAATGGCGGCGTACATCTCGTCTTCCGACAGTAGTATCTCAGTTGTCCCTCCGTCTATTGAGGGTGGTGGTTATGTACTTGGTGCTGCTGTAACCTATCCCAGTACTACTAGTGTGACTACTGTAACTGCTGGTACGCCGCCTGTCATTACACCATCACTTGTGTCTAACCTTCTCAATGGACAATCTAACACCAACGCTACTATGACTGTCACAGGCAGCTCCCCCTTCAATCTCTCCGCTAATTGGTCAGCATTCATCAGTCTTAGTAGAGTAATAGTCGTAGGTGGTGTATTGGGTAAGTTATCAGCTTCATCGACGGTATTGAGCGCTGTCACTACTTATGCTACACAGCTCGCTACTGCTACTTCCACTGCACCTTGGGTACTACTTATCATGCCAGGTACTTACTCAGGAGAGACGGTTACTATCCCTTCTAATGTCTATCTAATCGCTTATGAACCGGGTAGTGTTACTATGAGTGATACTATCTCATACACAGCACTCTCTACCGATCCTGTCAGTGTGCAGTATGTCACAGGCATCAACTTCAACGGTGGATCACTTACCTTCAACACGACTGCTAAGCCTACTAATGGAGTCAATTCTTCACTTGTTATACAACATTGTGGCTTATCTGGTACCTTCTCTGCTAACATGAGACCTAATGGATTGGCAGGTGATAACAACGACTACTACAAGGACAATGTGTGGTTACTCGACTGTACAATTAGTGGTACTGCTGCATATCTTGGTGGTATAACGAATATGCGAGAATGTACGGTGACTGGTGCTTCCACGATCGGTGGTGCTACAGCAACAATCGTACAAGTGTTGAATGGTACGTTCGCGCCTACTACACTTACCATATCTACCACCTTCCTCCTATCTATCCACGGTAGTATTCTCGGTGGTACTTGGACAGCGCCGAACGCCAGTACTACTATCATTCTCGACACCGTTCAGGCCGACAGTACGGCTTATGCTACACCTTGGACGCTCAATGGTACTACGGCCAATATCTACATCTATGGCACTTATCTCCCTTATACTCTCAATCGTACAAGTACAACTGCTTGGACGCTCACCTTCCCCAACTTGACTGGTACTTCCCCAACTGATAAGCCTTGTCGCTTCACCCTCCTCAATCCTCCACTTGGTACTAACACATTGACAGTTACTGTACCATCTTATGTCTCACCCTTCTCTGCATCTGATGGCACGGGTACTAACTATGTCGTTCCGCCTATATCGATGGTTCAATTATCGGGTGTTACGTCTTCTCAAGTATCAGTATCGAGTACGACATCCAGTCTAGTAATTGTTGCTAATGTATCGCTTCTCGGTGGTGATGATCGTGTATGTGTCGATGTCAATCCTCCGCCTCACGTCGGTCCTGCGTGGTACATCTAAGCACGTCTATTAGTAGACGAAGGCTAGTAGAAGTATATTACGCTAACTATTAGTTAGGAAATGGGTAACTATCTAGGAAGAACTAATACACAACCAAGCACGTTGGCGCAATGGATATCGTCCAATGATTCCAGTGTCACCGTAACACCTCCTAGTACACCTGGTGATGGATGGAATCTACAGGACGGTATCACGTTCTCTTCCACCTCCACTATAACAGAGACAACTATCCCCTCCGCTCCACCATCTCGTAATCTATCTGTCCCTAGCACTGCATTCGCCGCTTCTACTGATCCTACACAGATACCCGTTGGAGTGACCTATAACAGTCCGTCTGCAGGACTCTTCTCGCTCAACTTCGATCTATCCACCTCCCTAACTATTCCTAACACTGTCATCGTAGGTGGTAAGCTTGGTAGTATGCCTAGTGCGACTACTATCGCTCTAGCCATCTCTACCTACTCTGCACAGCTTGCCACCGCTACCTATTCTTCTCCTTGGACTCTCTTGGTAGCGCCTGGTACAGATAGTAGCACATTCACTCTACCTCCTAATGTACATGTTATAGCTCTCGTTCAGCACTCCGTTATTCTTACTGGCCAGTTGAGTATGGCGGATACTAGTGCTAATAATGGCTCTACTATCTTGTCGGGATTAATCCTACAACTGTCAGGTGGTACTATACAGACGAGTGGTAAGACAGGCGGTACTTACAGAGTGATTGTACGTAACTGCGAGATTAGTGCGTCCTCTACTGCTTCTCTCACTGTATCTATGCGTCCTATCTCCGCTTCTGCTACAGCTGTCGACTTCTACACAGATTCTCTCGAGATCTATAACACCATGTTCTTCAACGCGTCTATCCCGTCTCTCGTCCTGCAAGGCGGCATGACAAATATCAGAAGTTGTATGGTGAAGGGTGGTATCCTGCTCGCCCAAGCCGCAACGGGTATCGGTCGATTACAGATAAGAGACAGTACATTCGGTCCACAAGGATCGTTGACCACTCAAGCTGGTGCTTGGTCGGTTGTGAGGAATTGTGCGCTTGGTGGCATACACGCGATTGGATCAGCTGCGACAAGTGCTACGGCTGCAACTACCACTCATGTGATCGATACTTGTGAAGTGAATGATAGTAACGTGGGTGGTGCAGCCATATTATCTCAACATCAACTTGTGGCTACACAAGCACCCGGTGGAGCAACGCCTACCAGTGTGTATATCGTCGACACGAACTACCCTTCATCACTCATCCGTAGTGCTGTCGGTAGTACCGCTTGGAGCATCACCCAACCCAACATTCCATTCACAGCGACAACCGCATCTGCTATGCAAGGATTAGTGGATAGACCTGCTCGCGCTACACTTCTCTCTCCTCCTGGTAACACGTTGACACTTACAACTTATACGGTGGATTATGCTCCTGTACCGGGATCGTCAAGCATAATTCCTTATGTTAACAATACAGCGACAACAGCAGCCCCACCTGTCCCTCCCTACACCGTTACACAGGTTACTACATGCATGACTAGCTCTGCCACTCGTTCACTCGTACGCGACACATCAACTACTTCACAGCTAGGATTGGCTGCATTGGTCGCTTCGGGTGATCGTCTCGCAATTGATCTCGTACCACCCGTACGATCCGGCGTCAACTGGTACGACTAACTACTTACGCTTAGACTACACCTTCCTACACATAGGAAAGATGTCAATACATGGAGAAGAATCAGGATGTCGTCGTAGACGTCGTTGTTCGGGTGATGTACTAGATATATTAGCCGCTAATCTTGGTATGCCGGACGCTTGTGACTTCTACAAGGCGATCAACACACTAATTGTAGAGAATTGGCCGGGTGTGACGACAGAAGATACGGCAGCTATCGATCTTAATGGAGATGGTAAGGGTACTCCTCTATCAGCTATTCTTGCTCCTACAGCGTTGGAATCGACAGATGGTACGGTAGATATTACCTACAATCCGAATGGTACGTTCAATCTATCAGCCCCGCAAGATCATGATTCTACGACGGATACAGCCTCAGTGTTGATGAGTGGTGATGGTACTTCTGCTGCTCCTCTCGCATCTATCCTCGCTGAGACTGCGATTGCATCGTCTGATTCATCTGTAGCTGTCGTATACGATCCTGCTGATGGTACATTCGATCTTACTGTTGCGACGGTCCCTCCGGGTGGTGTTGTACATACAACCAACTCTACTACTATCGCATTCACCGGCGATGGTACATTGGGAACGCCTCTTACGGCCGGTCTGACTGCCGGTGCATTGACTTCAGCTGATGGTAGTGCTGTTATCACTCAGAACGTGAATGGTACGCTCAATATTCAAGTACCGCCAGACGATGATCAAGTAGCTAATTCTCAGTCTATCCTAACGGCTGGTAATGGTCAAGTAGCCACACCAATCACGTCGAAGCTCGCTAGTACAGCTCTCACTTCGACCGACGGTAGTGTCAATCTCACTTATACTGCATTAGGTGGTACTTATGATCTCTCTGTACCTGCCGAAGTAGATAGTGTATCTTCTACCGCTTCTGTTGATATGTCTGGTACAGGATCGGCTGCTACGCCTCTATCGTCTAAGCTAGCTAGCGGAGCTATCACTTCAACCGATAATAGTGTTACGACCAGTTATAACGCCGTTACTGGGCAATTCGACTTGTCTGTACCACCAGATATCGTTGTTAGTACTGCTTCTGTCAACATGACAGGCAATGGTAGTATATCTTCACCCATCTCATCTAAGCTAGCTAATACTGCTATTACGTCCACTGATTCATCTGTTACAGTCACTTATAACCCAGCTGGCGGTACATTCAATCTATCCGTACCTCCCGAGGTAGATACTGTTGCTAGTACACCTTCCATCGATATGACAGGTAATGGTCAAGTTGCTACTCCTATTACATCTATCCTCGCTTCTTCTGCATTGACTTCGACTGATAGTAGTGTTACCCTTACTTACACTGCTGGAACTGGTCAATTCAACCTGTCAGTACCCTCAGCAGCGAATAGTTCATTCATACCGCGTACAATTGTCGTTGGTGCTAGTGTTCCTCCTCTCCCGTCGATCGGTACTACCCCTCAAGCGCAGACGATCACAACGGCCCTTACTATGGTACCTGCTCTATCTCCTGGTCAGACGTGGACACTACTCATTATGCCTGGTACATACACAGAAGGACTACTGAACATTCAATCTGGTGTCTGCTTGACTGCATTCGAGCCTAATACAGTCACTATCAATTCCCAAGTTAGCTTCGGTGCAGCCGATACGTCTGCTAACAATTACGCTGCTTACTCGAGAGATATTACGTTCACTCAGTCTATTACAGCGACAAGCACGAACAAGACGGGCGGTACGTATAGTGTATTGTTCGAAGATTGTACACTATCAGGAGGAAGTACTAGCTTCCTCAACATGCGCTCGCTCACTGCGCTGGTACAGGATAATGTCCAGTTCGAGGATTGTAATATCACCGCTGTACTACAGTACAATGGTGGTACTACCACTCTGAATCAATGTATTACGACAGGTACTGTCTCAGTAACCATACCGAGTGTTGGTGTTAGTTACCTAGAGATCAATCAAGGCGTTATCGGACCGATCAATGTACCTAATCAACCTGGCACAACTACCAACGTTCACGTTGTAGGAGCTGTATTGTGGGGATTCTGGCAGATACTTGGCTCAGATGCCCAGTTACGTGTATCTGCTTGTCGTCCTGTGTACAGTAACAATCCTATCCCACAATACACGCCTTGGTTGCTTGAGGTGGGTACATCTGCTCAAGCTTATCTAGCTAATACTAGGATTGATCACGTAGTTGATAAGGTGGATACGAATGGTAACTGGACAGTCACTTCGCCCAGTCTCCAAGCTGATAGTACTGGATTCATTAATCGAGACATTTTCATCTCGACTACCCCACCTATCCAGGCTGTAGCGAACAATATCAACATTACACTCGCTACCCCGCTTGTCACCTCACCTATCCCTGTAGCTCCTCCTGCGACTGGTAATCAGCCAATTGTGACTGTTGTCAATGTATCGGCTGCGCCTGGATTCTCCTACCTCTCAGCGACAAGTACGAATGCGTTGATCGTCATCGTCAATCAAGTCACCGTGACAGGCCCACCGATGAATATCTCGATCATCCCGCCAGTACCCTTCTAATCTACGTAGTATCTAGTAATAGATATAGTTAAGTTACGAGGTGAAGCTATACGACATACCTAACGACTTAGACCTTGTCACGACGCATGATGACTTCTCGAGAGACGATGAGAGTAAGCTGGAGATGTACATGTAACTGTCCCACTCATCCTCGGTAATATCACTGCATACATCTCTCAACTCTAGCTCATCCGGCAAGTCGCCAGGATACCCTTCATTATTGTATCTAGTTTGGGCGTTATGTATGAAGCCAGAGAAGTATGGATCACCCTCTCTCAACGCGTAGTACGACCATCCACTACTCGTGTGGATACGAATATGCGTTGTATCATCACATGACGAGCATAGACTGTATGATAACGACGATTTCAGTCTATCTCGTGCATGCTTGATATACATGCTTGATTTAGATAAAGGTAAGATGGCAAGCTTATTACGCGGTCGTTCTCAAGCTACGCAAGTAGAGACCGTCACACCTGCTGTAGCAGCTCCTTCACAAGTAGTAGCGCCTACTACAGCTGTAGTTGCGGCTAAGGCTGTTACGAAGGTAGGTGAGCAATCCACCCTAGTTAATCAAGCTGCGTTCGGATCTGCGGGTACACTCACCGTTACACCCCCTGCGTCGGAAGGTGCTGGTTACATCCTCGACATCAACACAGCGACTCTCACGACTGGAGGTGGTAACGTCACTGTGACACAGCCTGGTGGTGTAGGTACTCCGTTCGCCTTCAATTCTCCCGCCGCAGCTGTTACTCTAGTGCCCAACACAGTTATTCTCTCGCCTGCTACGACTAACACGTTCGGTAGTACTCCACAAGCTACCACTCTTCCTGCTGCTATTGCCTTGCTTGGAGCAGCTACGGCATCCTCTCCTTGGACTATCCTCGTCTTCCCAGGTACCTATACAGGAGCTGCTGCGACCGTCCCTGCTAACGTTAATCTTGTCGCTCTAGAGCCAGGTAATGCTAACATCGCCAACAACGTCACTCTCGGTAACTCAGCGTCTGCTATCGCATCTACCAACTGTACGACGTCCGATATCAACTTCCAAGGTACAGTTACTTGGTCTCCCAACGTTGCAGCTGCCGGCTTCTCGAAGTGGACCGCTCAGAACTGCACGTTCAACGGAGTCACTGTTACTCTCCCTGCCAACACCGCCGGATCGGTCGGTGGATCACCCTATCAGAACGCTGTGTACGTTACCGCCTCTACGTTCAACGGTGGCTACGCTCAGAATGGTGGCGTTGTCGACATCAAGTCCAGTTACATTGGCGTTGGTGGCTCTTGGACTAACGGACCTATCTCTAACAGTCTTCTCCAAGTCGCTGGATCTACCTTCTCTCCATCGACCTTCACCAACGATAGCTCATTCTGCTCATTCCGCGCTTGTACGCTCGGTGGTGCTTGGATCAACAACAATACCGGAGGTCAGATGCACATTGATAACTGCCAGATCACCAACAACTCGACCAATATCGGTCAGACGAATTGGACATTGACTTCGAACAATGGCTCCAAGGCATACATCAAGAACAGTCTCATGTATGTGTCTTGCCAAGCTGGTGTTGCTCCTGCCTACAACTTGACTCAGCCTGCCCTCCTCACCTCGACCACTCCCGGTACACCTGGATTCGTCGATCGTGACATGAACTTCACTCTCAAGCAGGTCCCTACCACGTCCGGTGGAGGCACTATCCCCGTCACCTGGGTGGCTGCCAATCGTGTGCCCTTCGTCACAGAGCATACTTCTGTCACTCAGACAGCTGATACTACTCAAGTGTTCGTGAATGGCGTTCCAGGCACTTACAAGCTCAGCAGCACTGCTCTCACTGCGGCCAGTCCTCTCGTCGCCATCAACATTCAATCGACCTTCGTGTCGGATGTTATGGTCAATCTGTTGCCTCCTGTTCCTCAGATCCCTTGGTACAACTAAGTTACTACTTACTCTATCTACTACTAGATAACTAAGCTTAACAGTACTTATTACACTATATCTACTACTAGATACGATTACACGATAGCTTGAGCAGGTTCTACGACGACTTGCTTCTGTGTCGGATACATCAAGAAGATATAAGCCGCTAAGGCCAGTTCTACAGCAATGAGAATGAATATAACTGCACGCGAGCCAATCTCATACTTGTTGGGGAGGGCAATTGTATTACCGGATTGTGTGACGACCAGCACGATTATACCAGCAAGAATACCAAGCCCAATACTGGGCGCTACACGTCGATCATTGTAGACATTACAGATGAAGGAGACTATAATAATGATGATAGCCACCAGTATTAGCTCCCACATTTACTTTATCATTGTACCGTAGTACACCCATAATGCTGTCTCTGCGAGGTGTATAATGTAGTATCCACCGACAAGACACACTAACAATCCTAAGATTAGCAGTAATTCCAGTATGACTCGACCTCCCATTCGTAAGTGATTTCGCTACTATATACACAAGAAATGGAGACGTATCCGTACGCTCTCTATTGGACAGATGTTGAGCGTATTAAGTCTGTGCCAATCCACAGGGATACCAGTGAGAAGACACACTACACCTACTCGATCAATCCTCGTGCTCGCACAGAGTTCTCATACTACAACGATGAAGGAGAAGCTTCTTACAAGACATTCGTACTCGATGAGTCGCACGATCTCGGTGTAGATGCTGTCCCACAACTCGTCGATGAGGAGGTGGATAAGAATGGGAGGGTGAGAGTATTAGGATATAAGGTGTGGATAGGACTAGATAAGACGAAGTTTGAGGAGGTAGCTACCAAGATCTATCAGCGCGGTATATACACGTCGAGAGAAGGAGATATCATGTCAGCTGGCTCTGTTATACACAAGGACAAGTCACCCGCTGACTTGGGTCGCGCTCTGCCATTCATACAGGACGAGAGAGGCTTCCAATACATCCGCACAGCCTTGTTGTTCGAGAATGCGATGAAGGGTGAAGTAGCTTACTATCCTCTCACTGTGCTCGCTCTTCTCGTTGGACACAACGATGTATCCTTCCTTACACCGGATAGAATGGAATATAACGTGTTGAGAGCACTCAAGTCCGACAAGTTCGAGATTAATCGAGGAGGTAGCACTACACAATGGATTAGCGCCGCTCATGACGTATTGGGTGAGGATGTAAGGAGTGTGAAGGGATCGAAGCGTGTCGTAGTGATGGAAGTCGGTAATTATGGAGAGTATCTTGGTAAGCTATCGAGGGAGAAGAATAGTACGTTATATGTATTGTCGCGTAAGGCGTACACTGGTTCGCTCGACGTGGAGATGATAGATGCTATGCGGCGCAACCATTATGAGTATAGAGGTATCTTCGCGTACAAGGTGAGGGATCTCAAGCAGACTCGATACATCATCTACTACTTCGATAAGAAGGCTGTTGGTGCCGTCTTCCCGCCCATTCTCCACGAAGATCGAGGTAATACACCTGATGCGCCTGCCTTCCCTCCCGAAGCTCCATTCGAGTACAGTGACCAATCGACAGGCAAGTTGGAGAAGAAGCCTTACTACCTCGACAACGGCTCTCTATCTTGGACAGGAGACATGCGAAGTAAGAAATTACCTATAATAGCGGATAAGATCGATATAGACGCACTAAGAAGGGAAGGTGACTACAATCGTGTGGCTTACTACTTCCAAGTGCTAGTTGCAGGAGAGGACAAGACTGTTAAGTCCGTGTGGAAGGGCGATAGTGAACGATCTGAGATTGTTAAGACTGTGCACAATCCGCTTACTAATACACTCTTACACATATACAGGGGAGGATTGCCAACAGGAGGTCGTGTTCACACATTAGTGCCAAGTTGGTCTATCACACGCGTCAATGGAAGGACTTATTGCTTCACCATGAACGCCCATGAGATAGATTCTAGCGTATGGAAGGCTCTCAAGCATCTTCAGCGAGATGTCAAGCTTATCCACGTTGATCCGTCATCCAAGCACACTCTTCTCTCTTATTCTTCTCTCATCCGTCATTGGGGCAATTTAAGGTATAGTGATGGCGTGGGCGTGTATGACAAGGTGAGAAGTGGTAGTACCCTACAGCTAGCATCTCGACAGCGGGAGACGACAGAGACAATCGCAACACTCAACCGGTGGGATGTCTACGCACCTTACTCTCTCCCTGTCCAGACTGAGAATTCACCCGTCTCACTCTATCCTCTCCCAATCATCCAGCCCGTCACTAAGCTACAGAGAGAAGATAACGGTGACTTGGTGTGGTACGAGAGAGATGAGAAGAATGCGTTAGTAGTTGTTAGAGTAGAGGATGGTGAGGTTGTCCTACACGATCCGTTCGGTGTAGTTGATAGCGATTGGGAGGGTGAGAATGGTATATACGAAGGGAGAGTAGAATGGGAGGGTAAGAGACTAGTGTGGAAGCTGTCATCATCGAAGGAAGTAGTAGAATGGTCGCCTGAAGAGATTATAGACTACATATCAGCCTTCATCTACAAGGTAACTGACTTAGCTATGATGAAGCCACCACAACAACGAGGAATTAAGCTACTAGCACCTTGTTATCTTGGTAGTGAGATGAAGGACGTCAGTGTGCATGCTGAATGCAAGGTTAGAACGGGTAATTACGCATCTGTCCAAGACTTCTGCGCTATGCTCGGTAGAAGTGATCCCGCACTCGTTCGTACAGTAGATATGATACCTCAGCACTATAACAAGACAACGATAGGTGACGTCAATGTGTACACAGAGGCTAGGACGTACGTAGAATACGAATTCTCTGCGTTCGCTTACAACAACCGCCAGATCCTTGAGAACTCCCCAGCCGAATGGACTGTGACTAGTATGCCGAAGCGAGTACTGGCTGTGAGGGATGATAGAGGCGATAATGTACTATTGTCGTACTATCAGGAAGTAGAGGAGGAAGAGCTTGAGATATCGTGTATTGTTGATGACGTGTTGTTGTATGCCAGGTTACCTAAGGAATGGGATGCGTTATTGGCTGAATATACACCCAAGGAGTTGTTGGAAGCAGCGCTGGAGTCGGATGAACCGGCGAAGATACGTGTCTCGTCTCGTATTGGACCTAACGAGAAGGCCATGATCGATTACTTACTAACGACTATGTAACACGCTAGATCTCTACTAATAGGGAAGCCTAATCATCGTGCGCACGATTAATAGGGACAAAGGATGGCGGCTATAACGCTTACGTCCAGTAGCGGTAAGTGGGTGTACAACACGACGGTAGATGACCCTCTCTTCGCGCCTATCCTGGGTAGTATGACGGAGGAGGGTATGACTCTACCAAGGGATCTAACTATCCCTGGAGCGCTGGGAGAAGCGTTAGACAGGCAATGGAAGTATATCCTAAGGTTGAAGGAGTGGATCAAGTGGGAGAGTGACTATGTGCTAGATAGAGGTGTTAAGCTCGTCCGACCACAAGAGAGGATAAGATACAAGAAGTCTCCACCTCCTGTCGTGTGGAGACACGAGATAGTAGTACTATCGACTGCTCTATCACTACCTACCGGATGGGAGACGTTCGTTGCTGTCGATAAGCGCACACCGGAGCGCGATAGACTGTTACACTTACAGACATCCTTACAGTACTTAGAAGAGCACCCAATCAGTGCTGAGATGAGTGTCCAACACTTAACCTTAGATGCTTGCTCATTGCTAGGTATATCTGTGTATATGAGTGACCTAGATCCGCAAGCGTCTAACCCTATGTTCGATGCTCGTGTATCGCGCTACTCGGTGTCTAAGTTATCGTCTATCGCGCGTAATATGTGGCTTATCAGAAGAGGAGACGGTAAGGCTAAGGTGAAGCCAATCTGTCGATCACAGCTCATCGTGATGATGGATTGGGAATGGATCTCTACTTATCTCTCCACCACACCAGAAGTACAAGAACGCGAGATAGACGAAGAGAAGCTCGTTGACTACGAGAATGAGACGATCAGGCTTATGTTGGATGGGTCACAACAAGAACACGAACTACAATTCGGTTCGTACGCTCCTCCTCCCAATATCAACCTCATTCAATCGTTCATGAGCTATCCTACGACATCTGCTACGGAGAACTACCCCGATAGGTTGACGTCAATCTACGATCTATCCAAGTATATGTTAGGTCAGCAATCCGACGACGATACCAACGCACTTATCCCTATCCATATGACCGTTCGCGAGAGTCTCGTTGTAGATGACGAAGCGTCAATGCTTAGTCTATACTCTCACTTATTACGTATGTTACCGAACGACATAGATCCTGTCGAGTTAGGATTGGGATCCATCCTTACAATGCACCAGTTAGGGTCTAATATCGTTGTTGGTCCCAGAGTAGATGAGCTTGAGGATGGTTCGCCCGACGTGAACTATATGTCATGGGCGATGGATGGACGTATCAACCTTACAAGACTGGTGTGGTGGGTTAATAGTACCGTTCTACGCTACTTACCATGGTATGGATGTATAGATAGTATGGTGAAGCACTTCAAGAAGAGTAAGAATGCTCCGAGATACATGCCTACTATGCTGTGTCCTATGATCGACGAGACTAATCTACCTCTTATCGTCGATCTGGTAGGTAAGACACTAGGTATATACGCTATGCGCCGTATGCTTCTATCTCTTCTCCACTACATCCAACGAGAAGAAGGCGATGCGTTCGTACTTGTCCGTGCCGATGTCTTCGCTATACTTATCGAGAAGTATATCGAAGAACATGATGGTGATGATGAAGGGTCAAAGACACTCAACCTACGAAGTGTACTAGATAACAGCGAGTAATTGGTCTCTAATAGTAGAGAGCGAAAGATATGGCTACATAACGTGTCACTACTGCCAACCGTACTGGTTCTACCGACTGGCTGGCAGCAGTACTTCGTAAGTCTTAGTAACAAGCGAGGTAACTAGGTATGTCTACTTATAGACAGTTATACTTACATCTTCCTCCAGATCCACACAGGGGCGATACTGCTACCAACCACCAATCCAATCACACCCTCGTGTGCTGCACCTAACTCTTCGAACTTAGCGAATACACCCTTCATGATCTGATGACCTTGGATATCGCGCAGATGTAAGACGAATCGACCACCCTTCTTCAATCGATAATATGCCCTACTAATCATCTCGTACAAGAAGCCATTCGCCCAGCTCTCCTGTGTAGCGAAGAGAGATGACGATTGGGTGCCAGCCTTGCTGTATATCTCCAATCCACCGTAAGGAGGCGAAGTGAACACCAGATCAACCGTATACTCTTCTTCGTATGGTAATGTCTCAGCACCGATTGGTAGCATAATTACTACCATCTCACCAGCGTGATTATTCTTGATCTGTCCGTAGCCCCAGAATAGCGATAGATTAGGGTCAATACCGATATACACTCTTACTACGCCACTTGCAGCAGATGCTTCCAATCTGTCGCCCCATCCAGCACTTGTATCCATCACTATGCCATCAGGAGGACAATACTCCCTGTAGATGTCACGAGCGAGCAGAGCGTGGAAGTTGTTCGTCTCGGGCGCTAACTTCAATCCATTGCGCAGTGCTACGGGTAAGTTAGCGATCTGCGCAGGTGTATGGATGTCTCCCATTCTCTTGATTGTACCTCGTAGAGAATGGGTATTGACGCGATCATTCTCCGTTACACAACGAAGAATTACCTCTCTTGTCATGGTCATCCACAACTCATATCTTGACATCAATCCGTTGGCAATCTTCGCTCGAGCTCGCTGTGGTTCTGTGTAATAATCAGTCAACGCAGCTCCAATCGAGTTACCAACCGCGCGGATGATAAGAATGGGCGTATCAGGAATAGGGACGTCAAATGTCTGTATATCTTCGCTCTTGACCACTCTATATTCTCTCTCCATCACGTCAGTCTGAAGAGCCTTGAACATGGCGTCTGGTGATGGACCATAGTAGCGACGGTAAGGGTAGGATAAGACGCTAGCCTGTGCCATTGTGACTAATTCATCGATATTAGCTTCGCTTGATGGTATATCGATAACGCCTCTCTCGTCGATATAAGCAGGTCGAATAACCTTACTAGTCTCGGTACCTACGCTATAAGAGTCCATCGGAGGAAATGGAGACAACGGGAGTAATAGGTATCGGAGCTGCTCTTTCCGTAGGCGCATTAGCAAGCTTACAGACAGCCTTATCATCGAAGACCATTAATGAGCGTGTTGATGAACTGGCGAAGATGCTTGTGTACAGTATCTCTCTGCTGAACGAAGTTAATGAACGAACACGAGGCGGTAACCATCAACAACAAGATAATCGAGCGTTGGCATCGCGCGTTGCTGTGTTGGAAGGCCAATTAGCCAATGCAATGGAGGATGTACACCGTCTAGAGCAGATCGTCGACTCACTTCATGCACCACAACCACGATCTGCTACACGTACGACAGCACCCAGAACACCTACGGCTCCTCGTACTGCGAAGGTACAACCAGCTGCTCCTAAGAAGTCCATCTCCGCACAAGGTAGAGCTGCGATCGCACGCAACACTCGCCCACCTGCGTCGCCTTATCACACACCCACTTCGTCTCGCTACCCGAATCACGCACCGGCTTCTCCATACGCGAATCGTCCTCCTTCGTCGCCTTATAACACCGCTTACCAACAACCACCTCCTCAAGAAGAGTACCAAGACGACGATTCCAGCGTCTACGCCGACGGTCTCGATCCTGAGTTACTAGACGCGCTTGGTTAAGTACTAACACGTAATTAGTTAAGTATATCCTACTACGATCTAACGTGTGATTAATCAAGTATATCCTATTAGTAGGATAGTAACGTTATCTAGCGGAATCCATGCATAGGATTAGTGTCTTCCACCCTCGTCCGCATAATGTGACCTACCGTATACACAGCGTCCGAAGGTGTTATTCCAAGCATAGCGTCGATAACACCTTGATACGTGTGATTACTAAGGATGTTGGGGATACCGTTCTTAGTTAATGATAGACGCTCTCTTACACCCTTCTTCCCATCATTACAGACGAGAATTAGAGCACTCTCCGTATCTCCATTCTTGTGATGGTAAGTCAGCAAGAAGGAGAAGACCTGCCCAACGTTATTCTCCACACCAGCGCGTGTATGAATACCTTGTCTCATCCGAGTGATGGTATCGAGGGCTTCTTCCTTCGATACCTTGCCTGTATTGGAGCTTAGTGACAACGTACTATCCATCCTTTGTCGTATAGTAGTGACGTAGAATCACTTATACTAAATGGCAGCATACCAGAACAATGTACGAGGTTACCTTACGTATATGGCACGCGACGGCTGCCCAGGATGCACGCAATTCTCGTCCCGTATTCTTCCATCACTTAAGCAAGCTCTTCCAGCGGATGTGGCCTTCCAGACAGTAGTCCAGCCTCGCTATGACAGTATTAGCACACCCCTCAAGGGATATGAAGCGATGTGTGCCGATCGTCCCGCCGTTGAGTTCCCAATGCTTGCTTGGTCATGTCAGCCTCCTGAGACCGCTCAATCATTCGAATACTTACAAGCTAGCAGCATGGGTAAGGTGTCCAACATCACCAACTGGATTGACAAGCAACTTGCCTCACAATGTCCTGGTAACTATCAACCACAGTACGAAGAATACAATGGACAACCATCGTCTCTCTTCTACACGCAACAACAGCCACAACAACAGTCCTCTCTGTTCTACCGATATGGTCAACAAGACGGACGTCAATTCTTCGACAAGTCATCGTACTAAGTCATCTCTATAACTAGAGAACATCAGACGACGTGTAACAAACATTACATGACACCTGTCCAAATACTAACCATTGTATTGTGTGTTATCTTCGCTATATTCGCCGCTATTAGTACGGTAGCTGTTGTATATACAATCGTACCATTCTGTTGTCCCGCTTCCTCAGCGTGTTGTCTGTTATGTAGTAATGAGCGTGAAGTGGAGCACCTACTCGTATAATACTTCCTAACATTAGGAATGTACAATAAGATCGTACTCTAATACTAGAATGGTACGATAAGGTAGGGATAGATAGTCCTTCTGTTCGCATAGTGTGCTTACTCGCATTGGAAGAATCCGTTACCGGGTCCTCCAGCGGGTCCACAACCAGTTCCACCATTGGTAGAGCCGAGACAAGCACCTGATCCAGGGTAGCCACAACGAAGATGGTACTTGGGACAAGCACCATCAAGAACTGGAGTGTAGCATTTGCCGTTAGGTCCGGCGGTAGCTTGGCAGACGCCACCATTGCCATCTTGTGTGGGGTTGCAGCAGTTGTTGCCGTTAGTATCGCGGGCGCAGACGTTGGTACCTGAGAAGTTGCCCACGATCAGGCAACCTTCGAGGCCGAGTTGCAAGTCGCAAGTAGTATCGGCCATTGCGAACAATCTAGCAAGTCTAGATTCAGCAGTTCCGGCTTCAGTCAGCATGACCGAAGCACAGAGGAGAGCGACCAAGGCAGCGAACAGAAGGAAGGGCTTCATGTTGGATTTATATGGATTGATCTTTAGGTCGACATCATGTAAGAGCTTACACTTGCTAAATGCACATTCTGCTACAGGTTCTACTCGTAGTACTAGGTACGTTCTTACTTATCTTCGCATTAGGTGTCGCCATGATGGTAGCTTGTATGATCTTCGCTGCATTCTTCTATGGAGTTATGGGTATCATAATTCTTGTTAGGAAGTGCTTCTATCGAGAGGAAGTAGTAGAGTCAGATGACGAAGAGTATATACTCATTCAGCCAGATCCAGAAGATGTACAAGAAGCGTACGGACAAGATGTATAACACTATTCTCTACTACTAGAGACAATATACTACTAATTACGTTCTATCTACGCAGACGCTCCCAACAGAGCTCTCAGCTTCAACAACTCGTCAGCAGTCAATCCACCAGAAGAAGCAGGTGCGGGTGAGACACTTCGTGGAGGAGGTGAAGATGCTGCGGCCGCTCCAGCTGCAGCAGCTGGTGTAGTGACCGTCATCAATGCTAAGAGCTGAGCGAGACGAGAATCAGGCTTAGCACGAGAGCGAGCGATTACACCCCAGATAACACCACCAATGACCATGATAGAGCCTACAATCCATCCACCGATAGCTACAGGACTAGTATATACAAGTTGGGTAGCTTCCTTCACTGTGATGTTGTTGCCAGTGAGGTTGACGGTGGTGCTGTTGCCGTTAGGTCCCGTTACCGTCCGTGTTAGCGTCTGCCCGGAACTGTTCTTGACGACATTATCACCCAAGGAAGGTAAGGCAAGGAAGGTGTTCGCTTGCGTCGCAAAGTACCAGATTGTTGCGATCAGAATGATAATGATGCCTACGATTGCTAGGCCGAATCCCCACTCCATTTACACTGTTAACTATTAATCTTACTCTGTACGATGATTAGTCTAACTATTACTAGTTATCTACCATCACTTGCTGTGTATCACACTATGTCCCGCTTACATCCATCAACAGACACTTCAACGGGTACAGAACGCGTTCTCTCGAGGAGAACACGATAGTCACAGTTAGAGGCACACAGAAGGCACATAAGTATCAACAGAACCATCACAACAACACCTACAGGGGCTAGAATGAGTATAGCTAGTGGTTCCATGATTTGATGACTAATCATGGCTGGTACCACATCGCACGTCCGGATCCGCTTGCTTACTAATCGATGGTACGACAACACCAGGTAGGTCGAGGGGCACCAATCCATCAACTGAGACACGAACATCGACAGCAATAGGAGCACGAGCAGTCTCTCGAAGAATTGCCTCCTCGAGAATGCGGTTCTCCCATCGTGATGCGAATAATAACCATACAATCACTGCCACGATGCCGGAAGAGATACCAACAAGTATAGCAGCAATAATGACGATAAGAGCCGTGTCCATGATTTAGACGTCCTCGGCTTGGTTGCACTTGACTATGGATGTGACTGCATCTTGCGCACAAACACACCAGACTGCACCGCCAACAGCGATCACGCCAGCAAGGATAATGTAACCTACAATAGTACCGGCTTCCATCGTTTGTATTACTCTAATAGTAGAGTTGTTTACGCGATTACAGCTTCGCGATCTACTTCTGCATCCGGGCGGTAGTTGGCCTCTAACAATCTAGCTCTGCGCATATACTCGCACACACCAATACACAAGAAGTAGATGACAGCGACGAACATAGCTGATCCAAGCACAGCTGAGACGCTGATAGTCGCGATAATACCAGTACTAAGGGGCACACCCATTTCACTACTTACTGTATGTTTTGCGCCACTTCTCTGCAATTTCACACCACATCTTGTGTTCTTCGTCTAATCGTCTCACTAATCCTGACTTCTTGCATAACTCGTCTACATCGATGTTCTTCCCCTTAGTAGCATTAAGGACCACATCAGACTCGTCGGTTAGACGGTGTAATGACGCTCTATCGATCATGACGACGCCTCTCCACATGATTGCTTCTATCCTCCTACATGCTTGGTCGAGTTTGATGAGTTGATCTATCTCCCTTAGTAATATCGTATTGAGACGCTTACCAGCTTGGAGGGGTGGTACATATCGTACATTCGCACTATCTATGTCTAACCATGTGATTCTAACAGGGAGAGCACCTCGCTGTGCTTGTACACTAAGAGGTTGCCATGCTACCAATCCGTTACCTACTCTCTTCACATTCTCGTTGTACTCAGAACTAGAACTGTTACTAGCTATCACACCGATCGGTAAGATGTAATCGAGCGAAGATGTTGGTTGGATGATGGTAATAGCACACTTGGACAGTATAATATGCCTACCATCACCTTCGACGTGTATCTTATTGTCACCTGGTACTATTACGAGCATCTCACCTGATTGTACACGCATCGTCGATGTATTAGCTGATCTCAACAACATATCCGTCCTGGCGTGGAAGACGGTCGTATCTCTCACTTCATAGGGCTCATCATCCTCCATACAAGTGTAAGGTATAGCATGGTCAAACTTAGGACAAGATGTGTAGAAGAGAGGTGTAGTAATCATTGGACCATCTTCGTTCAGCAAGAAGCCGTGTAATTGAAGTAATAATAGCAAGTCGAAGGTGTTCTCGACAGCGTCCTTGATCTGTTCGATCTGAGCTAGTAGAGCAGGTGGTATCGCTACGTCTGTCTCCTTCTGAGCTCCTAACCATCGATTACGAAGTGCTTGTAAGATGGGCTTACTTGCTTGTTCTCGTCGTCTAATCTCCCCTATCGTTCTATCCATTTCACTGCTTCTACTGATAGAAGTGATTACTTAGCCACGACTACGGATATTGTACTCATAGATATACGACGCAGAGCTAATCATAGCACTAACACCGATAATGGTAAGAGCACCACCAAGTACGAACGCTGTCACCGCACCGAACATTTAGTTGTCGTAGGTTTGTAGTACAGCCGCGGCAACACACCCCACAACCATTAACACGCCGAATACGATAAGACCTATCAACCAACCTTCCATTTCGCTTCTATTAGTAGAAGTACTTATCTATCTATACAACGCTTACAGACGAATGAAGTGACGAAGAACAATACCGCCGTCATAACGTAGAAGAATACGCTTCCAATGATGAAGTTAGACAGCATTCCTCCCGCTTCTCTGCACACGTACGAGTGCTTGAATCCTTCTGAGTTGCACAACATCGCATAATAAACTCCATAGATCACACTCATAAGAATAGTATAGATAGCGTTCATTTCATCAGATTTGTCAAGTGTTCTTCATATTCCTTCTCGATGTTACAAGTCCTAGTTACACCGCTCAAGTATCTCATCCATACCTGCTCACATGAGTCCTTATTCACCCTCATCCCCTTCGACACTAATACATCGTAGGTAGTCTGCTGGTAGAATGTGTTGTTGAGCGCTTGGATGATGTGCGATTCCCTCTCCGTGATGTACTCGTTAGTGTAGATATGCTCGTCATCATAAGGTATGAATTGACTGGTACGTAACACGTTGTTGGTCGCGCAATACTTCATGGTAACGATGAATGCAATGACGAACAGAGAGAATGGTGCCCTAGCATACTCGTCTTGAATGAAGTTGACAGATGTTGTTGTGTTCTCGTCATCATCCTTAGTAACTCTCCTATTGATCAGACGATAGTATAGGTTGAGAGCTAGACATATCCTGCTTGTCATCCTATCCAAGTGACTCGCTACTCTATCACGGTTGTCGTGTATATAACGTCTAATCGAGTCGCGTACAGGAGATGGTGGTAGTCTTACATCCTTCCACGCTCTAAAATCTGGCATAGTAATGGAGAGATGCTCTACTCTATGCTCCTTGATGTACTTGTGGTGAGCACTCAACCAAGGGTGATCTAGTAGTTGTGCGGCTGACCATCTATCCTTACGTCGGAAGGCGAGACAGTGTGATAAGAAGTCTCTCGCTCCTGTGTCTGTGATGTCTGGTAGTCCTTCCAATCCGCTGTATCTTCGCTCTATGAGCTGTGTGAAGCTATCTACTCTCGCGCTCGTTGAAGCCTCTATCCACTGTACTAATTCTTGCTTGTCAGGTAGGAGAGGAATGTGTCGAATTAGGTCTCTAACACTGTCTCTAGCGTTCTCTGAGAAGGGATTACTACCCATCAACATACTAACGACGAGTACGCCAACGGACCATATATCAGCGCGATAATCATAGGACTTCTTAGCGTGCATCTCTGGTGATCGAACGAATGGATGTACGTAGTCGTCATTCACCTCTAATTCACTGAGGAAGTGCTTACTCATGCCCAGGTCACATATACACAGTCTACCATCCTGCATAAGCAGCACATTACCTTCATTCAAGTCTCTGTGTATTACACCATTCTTGTGCAGATATTCTAGTCCTAATAGTATGTCTCTCGTGTACTTCTTCGCTGTCTCATCATCCAACTTCTTACGTATCTCCTCTGTCAGATTACATTGTGCTAACTCCATCAGGACGTGTAATTGTCCATCTTCATGTCGCTTACTACACTTCCTCGCATGTTCATAGACACCCATGTAGATAGCAGTCATAGGCACTATATTGGGGTGAGATAGATGTGATAGTAGCTCTATCTCTCTGTATGCTGGAGATAGGCCACTACCCTTATCGACAGTGTAATGCTTGAGTGCCTGGTCTCCGTCGCTATCATGGTGCCTGTACACCGTAGCGTATGCCCCCTTACCGAGCATTTTAGTATATGTCGTGTGAAAGTATGGATGTCGAAGAGCTTATAGCTGAGATAATGAGCACACTGGAGCTTACAATAGTCTTCGTAGCCGTACTATGTATAGTCCTAGCGTGTATCGAGTATAACTGGAACAAGCTAGTCGATGCTTGGGCTTACGCGTGTATCTAAGTTAACTACCTAGTACTAGGTAAGGTTAGACGACATCTACGTAATCATCGACTTCTGGTACGATCATGCGCGTCTTCGTCTTACACGCCTCACATACAGCACATCCGATGATACCCAGCACAGTTACTATCACACAGCTACCTAGCACGGCCGACACTACAATACCTAGAACACTCGCATAAGTCATGAACGGTTTGGTGGTTATTCTTACGCGCTCTCGAAGGTAAAGAGCATGGCGACTAGTGTGAAGTACGAGTATAGAAGGGAGGGAGCACCTCCAAGTCAGCCGCGTAAGATGACTGAGGAGGAGATAGAATATGTCGTACGAGAGGCACTCAGCGCGCTTACTGGTACTGCTGATCCTGTCGTCGTACGACAAGCGGCGGAACTGAGTAATAGTATTAGGAGAGATCTGCGAAGAGAGCACATACTTAGCGCGACATGGTTAGATAAGATTGTCGAGTACTTGCGCCGTCAACTTCTCAATTCAGTCGTGATGACCCATGATCGCGTCGGTACTAAGGCAGCAGGATCACTTGTCGCAGATCTACAGCAGAAGGTCATCTCTGAGAAGCGTGGAGGCTCAGGTAAGGACTCAGGACTTAATCAAGTCGATCTCTTCTCTGAGATTGTCAGTATCACAGCCGAGCGTAAGAAGTACTATATCTGGGTCTATGCTCGTGACTTACAGACTAATGATGAGAGAGATCTGTTGAGAAGAGAATTACTCGGTGTGTCACTTAGTGATGTTGTGATTGGTGGTAAGCTCGCTGTGTATGATACGGAGAGCCATCAACCACCAGCATGGTATGGGGATGTCGACAAGACACCGAAGATGGGATACCACTACGAGCTCACCTTCGACCCTATCCGCATGTCATCCCGCGCTGTTCTCCCTACCCATCTCGCTCGTGCTATCGTTGCTTCTTATGACCCAGAGACACGTGCCAACCTAGAAGTGGTTATCTCGCCCTATCCTGACGGACAGATCGACTTGTACTTCTCCGACAGCTTATCCAGCGCGAAGGACACTTCCATCAAGGGCGCCAGGGTCTATACTAAGCGCGATTCCATCCACTTGAAGGGCATCCAAGGCGTCGAATGGGTCACTGAGCAAGCTGCCGATGCTAGTCTAGCGTTGATGGAGACAATCCAACTTGAGAGTGGTAGATGGGCTACATACTACAACCTCGTCCCCATCTTGAAGCTATGTCTGGGTGAGCGACACCTCTTACAATGGTTGGACGATGCTGGTGTTGTATATGACGTAGATAGCGAAGAATTCACGATCTACACCACATACGACCCTAGACAACAGATCAAGGAGTACAGAGAGGAGGGCAGAGGCGTAGAACAGCGATTCGAGATCGAGTACACAGGCAAGGATATCAGTTCATTCTTCTTGGATGAACGCTTCGACCTGTCTAGAGTCATCACTAACAACGCTTACGCCAATGAAGCCGCTCTTGGCTTGTCAGCAGCGAGATTGAAGCACATGTCAGAGTTCTTCGACTTGGTACAAGATGCGACACCCAACATCGATGGACGTCACTTAGAGCTGGTTGGTGATATTATGAGCTCGACGGGTACTATGACGGGTATCAGTGCGAAGGGTCTCGATCAACGTGGTGCTGATGCTGTCACCCGCTTCACATTCCGTAAGGCCGAGAAGGTCATTCGAGAGGAAGCTGCATTCGGACAGTACACAGCCAACGTCAACCTCGCTACATCTCGCGTTATCGGTAATCAGTCGGTTGCCATCGGTTCTACCGTCTGGACGAGTGTAGACAACCCATTGACGGGTAAGATCGGTCAATCTGCCTCTTCCACTTACATCTCTACTCTACGTGGTAATCGTATCCCAGCACTACAATCTACCTCTTCACAAGTCATCAAGGAAGCTAAGGAGGAAGCTAGGAAGAAGAGCACAGCACCCGGCGATATGACACTCGCCAAGCCATCTCTGAAGCGCAGTACACTAGCAAGGAAGTTGCCTGTGACGGTGTCGAGGAAGGTCGTTATCGAAGAGCCAGAAGCGTCCTCGTCAGGTACTGTCTAAACGTCTCTAATAATAGAGATTACTAGTGTAGGAAGCGTCTCTTACATTCATCCGCGCCTACTACAGCATAGATAATAATGGTAGAACCTATGATAACAGTCCCCATAAGTCCTAGTACAACCTTAGTCGTTAGCAACAGAACAGACACGATCATTTCACTATACACTAACCTCTTCTACATCATCCCTCATACATACGTTCGTAATAGCGATAACTAGACAACTTCCAATGAACGTAATAATGAACATACCCTCTGCTACGTACACAATAATATCTACAGCATCCATTTCACTCTAGTATTGATAGTATAACGTACACACCTACCGCCATGACGAAGATCGTCCATCCCAAACCTACTACAAGAAACACAGCGAACATCCTTTCTAGCTACTAGTCGGATCGGAGTAAATGTCGTTGCCCCAAGGAAGAGGCACGCCCAACAAGTCATTGGTCAAGAAGAAGCCTGCTCGTAAGACCAGTAAGCCTTCTAAGCCTGTATGTGGTGTGAATATGACCGCTCCATCATCTGGTGGTCACATGCTGTCTCCTCACGCTCCTAGACCTTATCGTTCATGGATTCCTAAGCGTGGTAAGAGCGGATTAGTGTTCGTCGTCGATCTCGACCACACAGTAGTAGATTCGACTGGATTCAAGCATTCACACGTAGATCGACGATATGTGCTCGATATGCAGAATCAAGTCATTAAGGGTAGTACAAGACCCAATCACAAGCAATTCCTTAGTTATCTGAAGGCGTACGGTGAGGTCGTCATCTGGACTGCTGGAGAGAAGGAATATGCAGAGGCTATCGTCAACATATTGTACGAAGGTGAAGAGAAGCCTAAGATGGTCTGGCATAGGGATCACTGCGCATACAACGAAGATGAGGATTACTACCACAAGCCCCTTCAACGCATTGCTGACGAGCTTAAGTACGATAGAGCAGCCATTCTCATGATCGATGACCGTACTTACACCTTCGTCACCAATCCTAGCAATGGCCTCCTTATCCCTCCTTACGAAGGTAGTGATGATGACGACGCACTTGGGCAGATCGTTGACTGGTTAGAGATGCCTTCTACACGATACAGCTGGTCGACTACCCAACTCGACAAATCTCGTGTCTTCTCTCCGTAACTCTGTATGGACCGTGTAATGTAGAAGTTCATTCTTGTTGATAGTATCGCTGTATTGCTAACTAAAGTGATGGCATTGGTAACACGCGGTACAACAGCGTTCGATGACCTCATACTTGCGTCTATCCTTATTGTTCTCGTACTCATCGTTATCTTCGTCCCATTCTGTACGACCGTCAACACACAGCTGAAGGAATGGGCTGGCATGAAACCTACTGATCCTACACCTTGGTGGTGGTTCGTGATAGGCTTCGTTATCTTATGGGCAGCCTTCTACTTCGCCATTCATGGCTTCTAATCATATCTAGTAGTAGATAGCTAAATTAACGTTAATTAACTGTAGTAGATAGTTAACTATCTACTAATAGATAATGTTAAGATCGAGCGCCATAGTAGAGTAATATCCACAATCCAGCAGGTATGAATGGTAAGATCGTTCTAAGCTGTGGATATAATACCGGTAACAGTCGTAGATCGTAATTCAAGCGTCTTGTACCATAACTTACTACATAATAACCAACATAAGCAGCACATATAGCGTCAAGATATAGCATTTCACTCTTCTGATAGATAGTATAGTAAGATCCACACAACTACAATACTAACAATTAGCTTATAGTTCATTTCGCCTATACAGGCACGATTATCCGTCCATCCCACTTCCTCATCGCTGTCCGTACTACATAGCACATCAGCAGACAACAACCAACCATAACACATACATCAGACACTGTATACATCGTTTCGAAGCCTCTAGTATGAAGCACTTTAAGTCGTGTATAGGCAAATGGCGAATGCTGCTTCATCTGATGCGCTGATGCAAGAACTCTTGCGATGGGCGAAGGATAATAAGCCGGAAGGTAACAAGGGATGGAAGGCCTTCTTCATGTCTCCTGGCTTCATAATCGCCATGTTATGCGTAGTATTGCTTATTGTTCTCCTTATTGTATGGTGGAGATGGAGTAAGCCAGCTGCCCCTGCTGCCAAGTCTCCTGATGTCGAGTCGGGTGGAGGAGGCGGCACGAAGAAGACAGCTCCTGAACCCAGAACTAGGACGGTAAGATATGTGACTAGTGACGGTAGAGCCGTACCTGCTGAGAAGGTCAGACCAAGATAAGACGAACAAGATACATACGGTTGTTAGTTAAGTACGTCTAGAAGTAGACGAAAGGCATGGATACTATTGTCTCGGTTACTATCAAGTTCGACCCTACTATCTTCACAGGATGGCCAGATATCGTGTGCAAAGCTAAGAAGAACGCTACGACACTGACTGACAAGCAGATCAGGACAGCCTTGTATATGGAGGTATTGTCTATGATCTACTCGTCCAAGATTGAGACAGGAGAGACCAAGAAGCGCAACACGATCAACACACAGTTCGAAGTGAATGGCCCACAGATGGTCAAGACGTTGACAGACGGTACTGTCACTTACACCTTCGCAGACGATCAAATGCGCTGTAATCGGTGGGGTGGTATGACCTTCTACAGGATGATACAGTGTGGAGAATATGAGGCGTGGGATTCTGACTCGACCAGGATGACACTCAAGCATGGAGAGATCTTGGAGGGTAACTTGGTCACTGAAGATGATGAAGGAGCTGGCGTATATCAGTCAGCATACGTCAGACGTATAGATGACACCAAAGGGTTCAATATGTCCTTCATCGATGGAGTCTGTGATGGTATGGCTATAGGATAATCTACGTCTAATAATAGACGAATATCTAGTAACGAGGTAAGAGAGAACGAGCATCTAGTTCTTGTGTGATATATGCTCTAATCTGTGTCAATTTGACCGTGTAAGGTACTGTGATTAAGTGCACACCCTTCGCTTCGCATACTTGGCGCTTGAATTCATCATTCCACTGCATATATTCACTATCGTGGTGCTCTCCGTTGTACTCGCATCCAATCTCTACATTACCCTCGAATCCTAGACCCAATCTTCTCGCAGGAATCTCAGCATAACAATCAATTTCAAGCTTCCTACCCGACTCTGGGTTACGTAACCACTCAGGGTGAACGGTGGGGAATGGTACAGAGTAGATCCTCTCCAACACTCTTCTGCATTCAGCTTCTCCCTTACTCATGAAGCGTCCAGTATGCTTGGGAGTAGCCAGTAATCTCCTTGTTGCATCTTCTGGTGATACTATGCCATAATTGACAGGTACAACGGATGATGGAGGATCTTGCGCATTCGGCAGGGATCGTGCATTGACAATGATACTGACTATAATGACGAAAACAACTATAATACCCAGAAGAACCTTACCATCCATTTTCTTATACTGTCGTAATGAGCCGCACTATCTCACTAAGTAAGCTCACGCAAGCGGATGCACAGCGACTTATGAAGGATCTAACCGTCAAGATCAATACTGTAGCAGAGAATATGGAGGTAATGTGCTTCAAGGAGTATAAGGGTAAGCTATATATACCGATGGGTTATGACTCAAGTTGGCTGAAGGATATTGATGAATTACCTACCTTCTCCAAGCATACATACAAGCCTAAGAAGAAGCTCTACTCAGGTAAGACACAGCTAGAGCTAGGTGTACATCCCGACAAGGTGAAGGATCAACAAGAGATATACGACCAAGTGATTGGTTGGGATTGCTTCGCATTGTGCTTGTCGACAGGCTTCGGTAAGACTGGTCTAGCAGCTATGATAGCGGCACACGAAGGTGGTAGAACGCTCGTCTTCTGCTCCAATCTAGACATATTAGACCAACAAGGTACAGAATTTGAGAGCTGTGAAGTTAGTGTGGGATGGGCCACAAGCACACAAGTACCAGATACGACCGTAGTGTTGTGCTCGATCGAGAATGGTAGGAAGCTCAAGCCTGACCAGTTGAGGGACTTTAAGACTGTCATCTACGACGAAGGACATCTTAGCACAGTCACAAGTATCACAGAGACCCTCCTCAACACGACACCCGCCCGTCTCATCGTATGTACTGCTACCATGAAGCGCAACGATGGAGCACACAAGGGATTGGAGCTGTACTACGGTAAGAGAAGTGTCGTAAGAGTGTTGAAGAAGGACTTCACAATGGTCAAGTGCTTGACAGGCATTGTACCCGACACTAGTAAGAAGGTGGTGATAAGAGGTAAGAGTAGAGTGAATTATACGGCCGCTATCGCATCTATCAACAGTAATCCTGACTTCCCAGTAATGATTGCTAACTTCCTGCGCGCATTAGTAGAGAGTACGACAGAGGGTAAGATCATCGTGTTCTTCCGCGAGAACTGTGTAATTAACGCAGTCAAGCCATTACTGAAGGACATAGACTACTTCGTCAGTCAACAGAGTGTCAAGATCAAGCGAGAACTGGGTGATCAACGCTTAATTCTCGCCATAGACAAGAAGGTCAAGGAAGGTGTAGATATTAGGGGAATTAAGCACGTCGTACAGACATATTCCTCCCCTCACATCGAGCAAGCAGAAGGACGAGCTCGGGATGACGACTTCTACTTCTGGTACTTCGTCAACAACAATACTATGCACGAGAAGCATTACAAGGAAGCTCTGAAGTGGTGTGATGAGAGGTCGAGGGGTGATTATGTGTCGAAAGTACTCACCCTATCAACTGACTATGGGGAGGGTCTCTCACAGGTCCAGACTTGTCTCAATCCAGCCCAAGGAGAAGCCACCGCGTCGTCCTCGAACAGTCCGTAGAGAGAAGATACCTCTGTGCTGTGTTATCTGTGCATTCGTCTGCCTGGTATCGTTCTTGTCCTTGATTATATTAAGACTGCACGTGAAACTACTAGGATAAATGGTGCGAGTCTACGATAATCTAAGGAAGAGAATTGGTAAGGTAGGCCGTCAGAAGCAGCTTGATAAGTCAACAAGGAAGTCGCTTCGTGTCCGTAAATCGACAAGTTCGGATAGTATACACTCTAGTTGCACATGTGGACTTCTTCTCGTACTGTTAGCTGCGTGGGTTATTATGTATTGTTCGCTATTAACACTGTAGAATCATCTATTAATAGATGTCGACTATACTACGGATCGGAAGGTCATAGAGACTCTTCTATCTCTCATCATCTTCTCACCGTTGTGTACGTCACTCTTCCTACCAGTGATACTATGCTTCCACAGATATCGAGCATCACCAGTCAGCACGACTAACGATCGTCTCTCGAGCCATATATCTGTACTTCTATCATCTCGTGTGAACGTCATAATACAAGCAGAACCAAGAGATAGTGATGCTACAGTGTCACCAAATTGCTTCGTGTGATCTGTATGTGCCGAGATACCCTGGCCAGGTAGGTACTCATTCACAATGCATTGATTCGGTACATCATCGAAGTGTTCCTCGTACACGAGAACACCAGCGATCTGACTTACGAATATAGGTGTCTCGAGCTCCTCAGCAATTGATCCGGAATTATAGTCATATCGCCGACCATAGTGCTGTACACGTCGTTTCAATGAAGTATCCCACTTTTGAGCGTCGATCTTCTGTAATAAGTCGATCTCATCCTCTTCTGTAATGTAGTTAGCGTGGTAATGTAAGCCATCAATAGTAGTGGCCATTCTACTATTTCTTCACATATATTGTCGCATATATCACTTAGACACTCGGTGACTACATCCTTAGCTATTCTTGTAGATGACATACCCTATAGAGACATTCTACAGGAAACGAGTATGCCTGGCGCTAAGAAGACACCTGCCAAGTCAACCGCGACAGCTAAGAAGACTGCTAAGGCTACTAAGCCGGTAGAGGCAACATCTAGCGCTCCACCTGTTGTTGAAGAACCACTTGTAGTGGTTGAGGAGCATGTAGAAGAAGTGGTTATCACTAAGTCTGTCGTAGACGAAGCGCCTGTTGTCGAAGAGCCTAAGAAGCCCGCCAAGAAGACTACGCCCGCTAAGAAGACAGAAGTTGTTGTAGAAGAGCCTGCTAAGAAGGTGGCCGCGAAGGCTTCACCACCCGCTAAGGCATCGGCCTCTGTCGCTTCACCCAAGGTTGTTACACCACCTCCCGCGAAGACTTCACCATCTAAGGTTACGGTTACCTCACCCAAGTCCAAGCCTGTAGAGGAGGAAGAAGATGAAGGTCTCCCCGTCTGTACGGATGATGTGTGTGAGGTACAGCCAGAAGAAGAGGAAGAGGAAGAAGAGGATGAGGAGGTCGAGAGTGAGCATGAGCCCGTCTACATCGAGGATCGTACAGCATCTGTCCCCATCACATCTATAACTAGTCCTCGACACATTGCACGCGAAGCTCGTACATCACAGGCTAATCGTGTGATGTCTCCTCGTACCGGAGATGCCAGAAGTCCTCGTCGCACGATCGACGCACGTAAGGTGAAGGCACCATCATCCCGCTACGAAGACTTACGCCCAGACGACCTCATCTACAATGAGGATGATATTGCGACTGTAACCTTCACTCACTACGAGAATGTACGTGCTTCTGACGTCATTACCTTCCTCGTAGCTCGTGAGAGATGTCCTCATGTATTCCGCGCCGGTGGTACAATTACACGCGAGAATGACGAGAATACCGACGAAGTAACGCCTGTACAGTACTCGCGTGACATTGATGAAGCATTCGAGATCTTCGAGTGTATCCAAGGTATTCTTGCATTCATGCCCATCTCCGACATGGACTTCGGTGACGACGATGAGACTGTCCATCGCTTGGGATCTAACAGTGATTACGTCTATATCGCACCCGTCCTCTCTTCTGGTGACAGTGGTGGTGCTATCCGATTCGTCGATGATCTCGTTGTCTGGGGTGCCATTACTCTAGAGGACTACGACAAGCTCAAGACGCGTCCAACCTATCGTCAGGACATCAAGCGCATGGATATGACCGACGTCAACGACATCTTCTCACACGGTGTTGACGAGGAAGAAGAGTACGAAGAGCAAGAGGAGGAAGAGTATGAGGAAGCTGAAGAGGAAGAGTACGAAGAGGAAGAAACTGAAGAGTAAGCATATCTACTTATAGATACTAGTTAATTACAACGAAGAAGCTGAAGAGTAAGCATATCTATAATTAGATACTAGTTAGTCACGTACGACGACAATTAGCTTGCTACCGTCGATAGTGATGATGTCACGCCTCGTGTGCTTGATAACTTCTTCGCTATCTTCTATCGGTACGATGTCGTTCGGTGTCTCTTCGAATATCGGATATGGTGCTAGTTGTACGACTTCCTTGGTTACGTCACCTAGCTTACTGCGATAAGGTATGAGACGACCATCTATGTGTTGTGTATACTTAACTTCTTCAACGCGTACTATATTGTCCCAGAGTGTGTTAACTTTGAGCCAGATAGACGCGAAGGCATTCTCTTCTTGTGGTGACGAGATGGGTACGCGAAGTATACCTCGATTGTCAACCATGATCTCATCTTCAGTTATCTTACCGAGATTAACGATCATTCTAGCACCATTGATGATCTCCAGGGCCATCCACTTACACTTAGCTCTATCCGTCGAAGCTATCAAGTTCACCTCACCTGGTCGGCGTCGGATAAGTGGTGTATTGTAGCGTCTATAAGGCACTAATCCTGCGTCTAACCTCGCCTTAGACTCTGCTAATTCGCTCTCTGATACATGAGAGACGTGCAAGAATCTAGAGCTAAATGTAACGGGTCGGAACGCAGACCAGTAGTCGTGTAATCCCTTATTATATGATATTACGCCTCCCGATTGACGTAGTGAACGAGTACCCAACAGTACGCTGTCTCTCACTGTCTCGGCCTTCTCTCCATCTGATAGTTGGACGAGTAGTAACTGTTCATAACCGCCTTCTACGCGTGTATAAGCTCTACCAATCGTCTGTAACCAGTATTCTGTGTAGTCACCAGTTCCTACCACTCTACCCGGAATATCTTGTAACTGCGTCCAACTAGCAGCTATCTGTGCAAGTGCGATGTGGTCTAGTAAGAGTGGCTCTCCACCGTAAGCACACTGTGTTCCGTTCGCATAGATAGCATCTGGTGGGATTGATGTATGGGATGACACAACACAGAAGAAGTCGTATATCTTCTCATCCAGGTCGCCTGGAATGTGTTGTGTACCTAACATTTTACACTCTATTATTAGAGTACTAGTAACTGCTTACACTAGTGATAACTTGTTTATAGACGTCTTCGTCGTATAGTACAGTACATTATCCTCAATATACATAGGACCCGTAATATCCTCCATCTTCTCCCTCACATTGCTACTCACCAGCGATCCACCCTTCAATTCGACCTTGTGAAGTCCGGCATCGTCACCCAGGAAGTAGATGGCATCGGAATCGATGACTACCTGTGCAGGTATTATCTTCAGCGTTATAGTATGGCATTGTCCACCCTTATCTAGTAGATTGAGCATATAGCCAGACGTATAGACACACCAATCACCACAAGCATACAATGCCTCAATAGGGTAAGATGTGGGTGCTACGTGGGCCCATGTCTTGTTAATCGAATTAGCCTCGTATCGGCACAACATATGGGTAGTGGCGACATACACTATACCTTCTGTATCGCACAGCATTGTACCCACCATCCATGACTTCTTCGGGCTGGCGAACTTGTCATCTCTGTCGAGGTGAAGTCTGAACATCGAGTGTCCATGGTACATCGCACCGCCGTTGTGTGAGATAGAATGAGGGTGAGAGATCGTCATTCTACGCGTCTCCATCAACGAGTTAGAGTACTTCACAATGTTGACTCCACCAGTCGCCGTTGGATACAGACAGGCGTATATCCCACTAAACTTGCGTACAGCAACAGGTCTCGTGTTGACTAAGATGCGATGGACGGAACGAGCAGGCGATATGAGGATAAGTGAGTAAGTCTTCGCAGATTCGTCATGTGATGAGACCAGAATACCTTGCGAGCTGATGTTCTCAATTCTGGGCGACGGGATCTGTAAGAAGACGGTGGATGTAGCCTTACCAGATGGGAACACGAGGTGGTCTGGCTCTACCTTCTTAGTAGTGTCTGTAAGCTTCTTGCTAGTGTCTATCGTCTTAGGTGTGTCTGTAAGCTTCTTAGTAGCATCTACCGCCTTGTTGGGAGGTGAGATAGGAGGTTCTGTGGGCTTCCTAGACGCTGGTAATACTTCATCCTTCGGTGAGATGACGTTGGACCGCTTCAATGCGTCCTGTCGTCTAGCCTTCATACGAGAGGACATTGTGTCATCAAGTGATGGATTAGCAGGTCGTACGATGGTATCTGTAGCGCTAGACGTAGCGCGGACAGGTGTGATCGTATCGATGACATTAGGAGCGGTATCTGCGAATTCGATAAGATCGGCGGTAACATTAGTACTAGGTACTAATAGGGATGACTTGAGACTGTCCATTAATGTCTTACACTGTGCTTCTATTACCTCTCTCGCAACGGTCTCGATTATCTCCCTAAGCTTCTTCTCTAACACCTCCTCTACAATGGTTCTCAATGCGTCTTGGTCCATCCTTTGATAAATGAGCACATCTACTTACGAAGAGAACAGGTGTACAACATGCACTCCTTACGAAGGGGAGAGATATACGGCACTACGAGACTTACTAGAATCCATGGACAGTGGCGGATCATTACTATTACCTCATGCTGATGAGCCCTATAAGAAGTTATACGATATCATTGCTATGACGTTCGATTCGTCCAGTTCAACGCGAGATGGACAGCTGTATGTAGGTTACAGACCAGCGTACTCTTACTTCTTGTTGTCGTTACTATCTCACTTAGAATCTTACTGATATCGCCTATTAATAGACGTAGATACTAGTAACTTGTTGATTACTTCTTCTGTACGCTCTTGCGTGTGAGTGAGACAGGAGTGGTTGTAGGTGTTGGTGAGTTGGAATTACTCGAAGAAGCAGCAGCACCACTACCATTCATTGGGTTGAAGCCATCAGCGCCTTGTAGCATGGTGAAGAGGTTGGTGATACTGTCCTTGTGTGCTCCACCACCGACGAGCTTCTTGATGGCTGGCATGTTGAGTAAGCTCTCCTTGGCTGATTCCGCGTCCGTAGCATTCTTCATGACCTCCGGAATAGCGCTGGTAATGTCGAAGAGTACACCAGTCGACATGGCCGTTCCGAGAGCCTTACGAATACTCTTCGTACTGATCTTCTCACCGTCCGGACCAATACCAGCGAATTGAGAGAGGATAACGTCCATGAAGTCTTCGTCCTCTCCAGTGGCCTCTTCCAACATCTTCTTGACCACTTCGACCTTGCGTGTACACTGCTTCACTCTAGCTTCCTCGCCTGGACTACCCTCGGTGAGAAGCTCGATACTAGCTCTCATCGTGCCATAGAAGTACTTAGCAATCTTAGCACAGAATAGAGCTTGGATAGGTGCGAGAACTTGTGGATTACTCTCAGACTGCTCTCTCATCGCCATCGCCTCACGATAGATAAGTCCGATAGGTAGATGGGGCGGTGCTGTATTAGTCTTGCTCTGGATGAAGCCTGAGAAGTCAACTCTAGCAGAGTCGATAGTACAGATCCAATCGGTACTTGAAGCTGTCCACCAAGCGACACGTGGAGGAGGATCATCAGGATGCATGGCATACCGATAGAATATCTTGGCTGCGTTCTTGTCCTTGGCCTTCCTGCAGCACAGTGTAAACATATTGAGGATATTACGCACGATGTTCCGCTCATCGGGGATCCGGTTGGTCATTATGTGCTCTCTGTGCGCATCTTCTAGTACCGAGATGAGATTGTCGAGTTGGAAGCGGAAGGGCTTACCATCGTATGTCTCATCCTCTGGAATGGTTGTTGTGGATGGTTGATCGTAAGCTTCCTGCAGCTTACCGATGAAGGCCTCTCTCACCTCTCCCATAGCCTCGGGAACGTCATTGCTATCTGAAGTCGACATTTCCCTCCATCTCGTATAAGACCTCCTTATTGATGACTTGTAGTAGATAGAAGCAAAGATGGTGGATGAAGCACAGCCCACCACGAACGGTAAGTCTATATTGTGGATTAGCTTCGCAGCACTTATTGTAGTTATCATTGTATTCTTCGTATATATCGGTATGCGCAACGTTGATAGTGAAGAGGAGGGTGAGAAGAAGGCGGAAGAGACGAAGAAGATAGGTGATACACTGCTAATTAACGGTGTAATATCAGCCTCACCTGATCTCACCACGAAGGCAAGAGAACACGCTGGAATGTCTGTAACGACTGTCTTCCATCCCTTCATTATCAAGGAAGATGGTTCTACTTACATGCCGAGTAGCGATTGGTGGTTAATGCGAGATACACAACACGTCTGCTTAGGATTCGTTCCTAACTCCTATGTATTCCTCACACAACATGGTATCTACCACTGCGCGCCAGAAGGTAGTGTAAGACTATGCAACAACGTCACACCGAATCACGTCACACTCAAGTGTGTATGCGTGTATAGTGATATATTGTACGCGGTAGGACAAGATGGACGGATCTACTCACTATTATCTCACACAGAGTATGATCACCACTGTAAGCCTGTCCTCACTAATAAGCTGCAAGATGTCTCGCATATATCCTCTGCTTGGTACTGGAATGGAGCTCACCATATCCATGGTCTCGATCTTAGACGTGTTTCTTGTCGTTCTATGTGTGTTAATCGAACTAATAGATGCTTATATATCTTCACAACGAGATCTATCTATCGTTGGCATAGAGGTACATGGAATACGGTGAAGTACATGCTGAAAGATGGTTTAACGCTTCACTATCGCAGTGGAGAAGTACAAGCTGTATCACACGATGGGGAAGTAGTAAGACAGGCAAGAGGTCACTCGTCTGCTCTGTGCGGTAGTACAGGTACTCTATATACGATTGATAACACAACATTATATAGAACCGCTGCAGATATGGCGAATGTACCTATGTCGATAGGAACAGGATGGATTGACCTAATTAGTCTGGAAGATGGTCAGGTAATCGGTGTATCTAGCGATATGACACTAAGTCTAACTAAGAAGTAACAATACAGTCTTAGTAGCTTGTAAATGTCGTCAGGTACAGCAGCTGCCATCCTCGCAGCGAATCCGGAGTTGTTGGCTCCCAAGAAGCCGGGCTTCAACTGGACATTCCTCATCATTGCGGCAGTTATTATCATTATTGTAGCACTCGTCATCATCTTCGCTGTTAGCTCATCGACGGGTAAGAAGACGTCCAAGTCGAACAAGCCGAAATCAGGTAAGACACCAGGGCAAGGTAAGGGTAGTAGTGGCGGAGCAGGATCTAAGAAGAATCCCAATGGACAGACTGGCAAGTCGGGTAAGCAGCCCAAGAAGGGACAGAAGCCCCCTCCAACTACAACCACAGCATAAGCATCTTCTATTAGTAGAAGTATTAGACGTAAATGAGCTTGTCTACCCTAGCGCTTAAGTCGATTCGATCGCAACCGAAGGCTGTTATACCCTTATCTTCGTACAAGTACGCGGTGGGTATCAGACAAGATCAGAATAGAGAATTGATCGATACATGGGAGGACGTGTCGAAGAGAGACCCTTCTATACTCACCGACGATCTATCCATTCGCATGCCCATCTTTAATCCAGACACGCTATCTAAGCGCAATGATGTAGGCGATATAGTGACTGATGTCGACGCCACAGATAGCTGGAGAATCAACGTTGTACTCTCCCATCTACCGTCTCTTCTGCGTACGATCGACAAGACACTCTCCATCACATCTCACTTCCCTCAGAGTGATAAGATGGCTCTAACCCTCTCCCATCTGGTCTCATCTAACCGATTCGAGGCCGTACAACAACGTGTCCATCTCGCTGAATTAGAGAAGACATACCTACTCTTCGACGCTAATCTACCTCGATCTTCTGCTGATGGTCATCCTATGCCCAAGACATGGTTATGGGACGTATACGATGAATTAGCGTATAGATTGGATGAGAAGTGCAACACCGACGACATAGAGGTAGGTAGTGAGGAGACGTGTATCTATGCAAGTAATGGACGAATTACCTATGGACCTAACTCTCTTAGTGTGTTCGTTGACGTAGAGGGTAAGTCATATACACCAGACGAATTCACACTCATATCGACAATAGTTACGGATAATTACGTGAAGAGAGTGCGTCTACTACTACAACAGATGTATGATGAAGGTGTCGTGTGCTTCCCGCAAGATTACGCTGTACCACCCATGTTCTCTCGTGTCACTGAGCGTCTCTGGAAGCCCACGAATGCTCTCTATCCTAGCGCTGTAGAACAACTATATAACTAAGATAACTACTAAGTGTTAGAAGATGACATAAGGTATACGAGCATCGGTTAAGGCCTCACATATCCTGTCTAGAGCCTCCTTCTTAGCCTCTACATACAGATAGAGTACAACGGACCGTATTGTCTCGTCATAGGCCGATGTGGCACCTCTGATATACTTCTGCATCCCCTCCCTGTGCCATATCACCGTGACTTGGTCATACAACAACATCGAGAATCCGAAAGAACACCAAAGGACCTCTTCGGCCATTTTCTTATGATATCTACAAGTAGATACGCAATTTATAGTCTTATCTTGTCCATCCTCTCTTGTATGAACCTGTACAGCTCATCTCTGGCCGCTCTCGATGCTGGCTCGTCTCTGTCACTATACAGTATGTCACCAGACGGTTGGATAGCGAAGTTATATCCCTTCTTATCACTGTCAGCGAAGGGAATGAGTACACGAATCGACATTGACAACGCATTGTCGAAGGTAACAATCCAGCGTCGGTACCCCTTCTCATCTCGCAGTAATCTAGCCAATCTTGGCGTGTGTATGCAAGATCCGAGAGAGTCGTTCGTATTGGTCATTGTCGCCTTCACCTTCTCGTGTGAGAGGTCTTTCAAGCATATATCAGCGTTACGATAGTACTCAATTACCGAGTCTATCTCTTCTTCGGGTATGTGCGAATCGACCTTAATAATGTCAAGTAATCTCTCGCGTAGAAGGTCCTCGTCCTTGATCGTGTCTTGTGTGGCCTTCATCTCTTGGCAGATGAAGTCAGCCACCTTCTCAGCATCACTAATACCTACCTTACAGATATGCAGGTATTGGTTGAATATCTTGACACTGGCGACATTGTCACCCATCACAACACGCACAATCGCACAGTGCTTCATGAGATCGACCTTCTCACCGTCCTTCTTCTTGGGCGAAGTAGGCATCTCCCCACGCTTGATTCCCTTGCCGCATATTGACTTAATCCACATCCCATTCTTGAGTGGGCCTACACGAGCGACAGCAGCAAAGTTATTATATCCTACTACAGACGATAGAGGACAACCATAGGCAACAGGAGTAGATTGCTTGGTAGTGTAGACTGACATATCGTGTTTGTCGTACTAATTAACCTGTCTCTAATGTTAGAGATGCTTACTTCTTAGCTGCCTTCTTGGCTCTTAGCGCAGCGTTGTGAGTCTTCAGATAGGCCTGTAATAAGGCCAATTCGTCGGAAGCTTCCTTCATATTACCCTTATACTCACCTGACCTCACTCTCGCCGCGATAGCATTGTTCATGGCAGATGGATAGTTGTTCTCATCGAATAGAGCCTTCGAATCGTCTTCCTTGTGGGCCTTCTCCCTGTCTGTGGTGACTTGTCCTAGCGCAGTAGATAGGTGCTTCTTCATCGTTGGTGTTACGGCGAAGGTAGCTTCTCTATCAAGGATATTGTAGTTATCACACGAGATGAGTAGCGTACTAACAAGCAAGGATGAGCACTTACCAACGATGACTGATCCGATGGCCGCCTTGATCTTCGGGTCAATCTTAGTCATATCACCAAGCTTACCAGTGTCCCTCAAGTCCTTCACATAAGCTGCGAATTCCTTAGTGACGATGCAAGGCTTCGTGAGATTGTGCCTATTCTTCTCATTCGGCTTGCGCTTAGGCTTCTTCGCGAGGATAGTAAGATTCGTCTCGATGGAAGACTGTAGACCGACAACGAGCTTCTCTGTCCTCTCGGTGAGATCCTCATCATCGACGGCTTCGACAGCCGAACGGATGATGGCTAGCAGATGACCAACACAGCGCTTGATCTCGGCCTTAGCCTCCTTCCTGATGGTGTCTTGATCCTTGTCGTCTACGACTGCCTCTACTTCCGCCATAGTTTTCGTCTAGTATCCTTATGTACACTTCTCTACTACTAGAGATACTTAGACATCCTTAGGTACTTGTTCTTGCTTGTCATTCTTCTCTTGTTCGCGTCGCTTCTTAGATGCCTTAGCCGCTGCCAGACCATCAAGCATAGTACGTAATCCCGAAGCGATAGCAAGAGCGAGGGACAACTTGTCAATATCTGTCTGTTCATCGATCATATCCTTAGCAGCACCCTCGATATGCTTAGAACACAAGAATATCTCGTACTTGACCTTCTCGCGTAGATTGTTGAGTTCTTGTGGATCCATGTTTTTTACACGTCTGCCTTCACGCCTACTGGTCGGGCTGGTGGGTCCTTCGAGAATGCGAATTGGCCTACATTCTTCAGTACACCCCAGATTGACTGATCCTTGAACATGTAGCTATCTAGCTGGTTAGAGACGAAGTGAGCACCGCCATTACCTGCCATCTCCATACCCTTACCGCCCCAGGAATTAACAAGAGCCGCCAAGCATCCGATAGCGACTTGACCAACCATAACACCGATAATGACCCACTTACTCTTACCCGCCGATGATGTCATCATAGGCATAATCTTCTCGATAGCATCTCTCGCGCTCGGATCCTTCATCAGTAGTTCTCTGTAGTCAACAATACGTGACTTGAGCTTGTCGAAGTAAGCCTTCATAGGGACACCCATTCTCTCCATTGCGTAAGCAACAAGACTATAGCCACCTTCCAGAGCGATGTCGAACCACATGTATTGTTCACTATGTCCGACCTGATCGTTGACGTGAGCCAAGTAACCATCGAGCTCCGGCATGGGTAGATCACCAGTCGCGACTGGTAGAAGTCCGAGCTCGGGGTTCTTCGCTACGATACGGTTAATTTCAGCCTCCATGTTGAATCGCATCTTGAATTGCTCTTCCTCAGTCATATTGTCGTACTTACTCCTTGGTACGACTGCTTCGTCCTTGTATACGCTCTGTACACGCAATGGTGTGAATGTACCATCCTCATTCTCGTCAACTACTACCTCAATGGGAGTATCTGTGTCATACGTCTCATAAGACCTAATAGACGTATATAGTGCTTCTCTCTTACCACTATAGTAAGGATCGCGCTTGCGAGGTGTCACACCTGGTCCCTTGACACTCTTACGCGTACTACCACTCTTCGACGAATAAGGTGTGGTAACGATGTCTTCGAACTTCTCGCGCGGTAGAATGCGAGCGACAGGGCTAACCTGAGGACTTCTCGTATCCACCACCTTCTTGACGGCCTCGCTCACTGGAGTACCTGTCTTAGGATGCTTCAAGTCTAATGTAGCCGATGGTTGGGCGTAGACGGCAGTTGTAGGCGTACTATCATCCTTATTAGGTGTGTGGCGAATGATCTTGATAGCATTCGAGTTGTTGGGTGTATGTTGCTTGATTATGGGCTTGACTGCGTTGGAATTGTTGGGTGTATGTTGCTTGATGGCTACCTTAGTGGCGTTGGAATTGTTAGGTGTATGCTGCTTAATTGTCACGTCTGGGCTGCCTCGCTTAACTGGTGCGAGTTCGCTCATTTCCTCTTCTCTATATGAAGCGATGAGCGTCTAATACGTACTACATGAAGTAGTGCGTGTGAGTGTTGTTCTCATCGTAGATATCGCAAGAGATAGCTATAGTTGTCGTCGATAAGCACCGTAAGGACAAGTCACCCGGCTTCTCGGCGGACAGCTTCTGTAGCGTCTTCAAGCCCTTCTTACTCAGCTTATACACGATGTAATGAGGGGAGATCGGAATTAGCTTGATATTCTTCTCGTCGAGCGTGAATTCCTTCTCATTCGCCGTACCTAAGCTACCTCTCGTACCATGGCCAGTTGTGGCGTGATATGCGTAGAAGTACATGCCACTTCCGTCTGGCTTGATGTAGACGTACACATACTCCGCCTTACTCGATAAGATAGCACCAAGTGATGTAACAAGAGAATCACAGCTACCTGTCCACGTCGGTGTGATGTGTGATAGAGGGAGAGGAGCAGGTGGATTAGAGATAATACAGCACGATATCGTATGAGCTGGCACCTGTTCACCTTCTCCGGCTATCGTCACATCTATGTCAGTTCTTCCTCTCTGCTTGTGTATATGCACTGACTTATTCTTGGTCTTAGTGGGCTTATTCTGGGCGAGAGCAGATCGGATGTTGGTGAAGTTGGTGCGTATGATAATGCGGCTGTTACGCTTGTCTTCCGCCGATAATGTCGGTATGAATTGATAGAGGTCCTTCTCTGGTCTCAGTTCGACGTATTGCTCGACTCCTAGCTGATTACTGTCTGAGACGAGTAGTACGCGATCGTTATAGAAGATGATGTAATTACCTGATCCTTCTATACCGGTTGTGAGGTTAACTAGAACAGATAAGATAAGGTCACCTTGAGGGAACTCTACCTTCACTTCACCATTGTGAAGGTCTATCTGCAGATCCTGGTCACCATAATACTTGTCAGAGATGTCCTTCGATGGAAGTGACTCCAGCGATCTATGAAGAGTAAATTCATCCATTTCTTCTCGTACACTATAAGCGTAGATAGTCGTGTATTACTATACGTTATTATTCTGCTCTAAGTACCTAATAATAGATAATATCACACTATAAGTAGATGTATGGGACGCGGTACTCACTCTCCCAGTTGTAATTGGAGGGATAAGCTTGCTTACCCTCCTTATCCATCCTCATCGCTCGCACAACAACACATGACAGACCTCTCTCCGCACAAGCGTCTATAATGGGTGTTCTATCTTCTATACTAGCATACTTACCGAACATACAGCATTTCTTATCTAACTTATCCTTATCGTAGACGACTGTACGAGTTGGCGGTGCTTGGTAGGTCGTTCCCGTCGTACAGAATAAGACAACGTCGAAGGTGGTTAGTTCATGCATTCGAGCGAGAATATAGCTATCTATGAGTGATGTTGGTATGCTTATTATACCTTCTGGTTCCGGGTAGCCTACACAGAAGGTATAAGATGTATTCGCGTTACCACACCACTGTATGATTGTCTCTCCCCATACAGCCATATCTACAGCTTCTTGGTCGAAGTAATCTAGCTGGAACCAGAAGCAAGCACTAGGAAGAGAGGCAACGAATGCTCTGAATGCGTCCTTGTCGACAATCATCCGCATTCTGGAGAGATCCTTCCCATCTAACCCATCTACCGAGTAGAATAGCTCTCTCATAGGTATAATGTAGTGTTGTCGCTTGTACGCAGATGATCGGGTAACATAAGGATGTGGCGCGTTAGTAGCGCTGTGATAGTGTAAGTCGGACATTTACGCGAGTAGGTCTATTTGACGAGGGGAGAGTAGAATATTACTGGCAATTTCCACTTTCTGAGCGTTGGTCAGAGAAGCTACATACGATAAGAAGTCATGTCGATTGACGCCCGCGAAGTGCTGTCTCACGTACCAGAGAGGGATAGTAATACCCGCACCGAACATATCGTCGAATCCTAACTGATCGTCGCGTAACACTTCCGGACGTGGTGGATCAGCTTCGACAGGTAATGTAGGACGGCACTTCTTACTATCTTGGTCGTACATTGTGAAGTCCTCTAATACGACACGATCACCGTTCTTAGCGGTCACAGTAGGGTAGTAACGCCACACATACACGCTGTTACCTTCTCGCTCGTAGAAGACTAATCCAACGATCGGATAGTCCCGATTAGTCCTCTCGTACCAGATTCTATCGATACGATTACCCCATTCAGCAAGGTTAATACCGTACAATGTCTGAGCGACGAGATATAGTCCATTGATCGTGTCGTTGAAGGTCGTAACACACTCTCTTAGAGTAGCCACCTTCGAGCTCTCTTCTGACATCTCCTTCTCAGTGTAAGGATCTCTCATATCGTACATCGTGTCCACAACGAAGAAGTCAGCTTCTATACTCGATGTGTGCACTTCTCGAGAGATGAAGTAACCAGTCAACGTAACGCCGACCAACAGCTCGTGTACGTCTATATCGCTCTTGAGTGCTATCATATGTCCACATACTCCCTCCTCACTGGTCGTAAGGTAGATATTACGCTTCTCAATGACGAGTCGACATCTTTGGCCTCTAGGTAGGTGCCAGACGTAGTATGGGCTCCTATTACTGGATAAGAAGAAACTAGGCGATAATTCTGCGATAGTATTACTAGTACGCGTCACCACAGCGTCGCTAGATACTTCACTAATAATGCCTGAAGGGCCGGATATTGCTCTCGTTGTGGAGTACATGCAGAAGGTATATGTGGGTAGAACAGTTTCTTCTGCACGATATAGTAAGGACGAATATAGCGGCGTAACGGCTCTTGTCGGTCTAAAATTCGCAAGTTGTCATCAACATGGCAAGGTGATATACATACGATGGGAAGAGGATGGTGAGTACATATACTCCCGTATACATCTCATGTTACATGGTAGAATATACAACAAGTACGTGCAAGATAACGGACATTACTTCACGTTAATGTTGGGAAGAGAAGAACTGACAATGTACGACCACATGGGTATTGCTCAGTTCGAATTCCTTACAGAAGTACCTGTAGAGACGTCCAAGTGTGTCATGTCAACGAAGATTGTGATGAGTGATATATCGCAGTGGAAGGGGTCTGTTGTACAGCGATTGATCGAGCAAGACACGATATCAGGCATAGGATCACAATTAGCTGAAGAGATACTATTCCGTGCTAAGATCTATCCCAATCGGGCGATGAGCAGCCTGTCTAAGAAGGAGATGGAAGCGTTGGTGTCGGCGATTCATGAGATGCCTCCGTGGATTAGTGTATGCGGTGGATTCTGGCATAGTCGACCTGTTATGCCTAATGGTGAGAATGGGTACTATACACCGTTATACAAGATAGAAGAAGGACTCAAGGAAGATGAAGCAGTCAAGATTCTCAAGGTAGGAGGTAGACAATATCATGTGCTGTGTAAGATAGATGATGTACTAGAAGATGATAACGGTGTAGTAGATAATGTAAGTACTTAAGATGTCTAGTGCAACCACCACATAAGCGTGTAACCTGCCAAATGGCTGCTAAGAAGCTTACTGCTGACGATATCCAAGTGAAGATTGATGCTGCTGTTGCTGGACACTTCTACTATGATGTGAGAGATCCAACCTGGAAGAAGACAGCCGTTATCGGTGGTGCTGCGCGTCGATGGAAGGCTAAGGAGGACTATGTTATGTCGCCTGGTGGACGATTGTTCGGCCCTAAGGCTGATGTCGAGAAGAAGATGGTCGAATACGATATCGAGGACAAGAAGCTCTATGTCGACATCGAATCAGAGGGATTCAAGGAGGAATTGAAAGAGTACAAGGCTCGCAATGAATCATCTGTGCCCGATGATGACGACGTCGAACAGCTCAAGAAGTCCATCAAGTCGGGTGGTGACAAGCAGTCTCTCAAGCAGCTCGTCAAGGGACTTACTAATGGTCGAGCGGTCGATGTGAGTGACATTGCTGAAGGTAAGTTCCGAGTGGTTAATTCACCTCTCGCCACCGTCCAATCTCGATTCGTCGCCGTCCCCTCTGTACCCCTACTATCCAAGTCGAAGGACGCTTACAAGCAAGCTCTCATAGAGTTAGGATACGCACAGGAGCGACAAGACATCATCCTTACCGCCTTCGACGCCTTGTTCCGCTTCCGCAAGGCTGACAACGTGCAGACGGTCAAGAAGACCAAGTAAGAATCATCTAGTAGTAGATGATAGCTAATCACTCTTAGGTTGGAGCTTCTCAAGGGGTTCAACGAGTTGATCAATACATAGAACATGATATGCTCTACTGAATGGTGTAATGTCTGGATTCCCCATCAATTTGCGAAGAGCGTATAGGAGCTGTAATGTGTCATGTAATACTGCTTCTGTATCACCTTCATGAGGTACAAGCAGTTCCTTCTCTTCTTCCTTCCTGTTGGCCACTCTCTCGAGGAAGTCTGCACTCTGACGTTTCCTTATAGCCTGTATCACTCTAGTTTGGGCTTGCATTATACACCAACGATACTTCTCATCTGGCCCGCCAATGTAATTCCTGTGTGTTACTTCTTGCATTTTAACTTGTATCTTGTTTGTATTGCTCTGCTTTCAGTGCAGCTTTCGATATCATTTCACCATACTCTCCATACAGATCCAGTAATGGAGTATACAACTTCCGAATGGTTATAATGCATTCTAATCTGTGCTTATCGGATGTCATTGTTGTGCAGTACTTATCACGCATATCCGACAGTAATGTCAGCACATTACCGAGTAGTTCGCAATCTTCTTCTATCATGCGAGTTTTCTCCTTCAGATCGAAGAATTTGCCATCAGTAGGTTGATTGAATAGATGGTCCATACTTCTGTTGCGTCTTGCCATTATGGCTGCTTCGTCGGCAACTAATTCACTATCAACAGTTACCTCACGAGAGAGTACTACACCATTCTTACATTCGTAATAATTTTCATCATCTCTCATACACAATTCCTTGGCTTCTTGTATAGTGACATCCCTCTCCTTCACAGTAGATACAGCGAGTAACTTACTGGCCGCGGTCCTTGTTCTCGCTCCCTTGAACTCGACATAGCCTTGTAGATATGGTTCTTTCGTAGACGACAATATTTTGTGTCCGAACACACCATATGTGCACTTATCTGTTATAATATCCTTCAATCTTGTCTCATCGGTGTTATTGTAGTTACACATAGTGAATAACCATGCACGTTGTGATGTAGAGCTCGACTTATTGGATGTTGAAGCAGACATTTTACTCTACGTGAGCTTTATGAACTCGACAGATAAATTGTAGTTATATTAGACGCATTTAATCTTAGAAAACAAGCTTAATTTAACTCTACATGTAGAGTTTTAAGACATACGCGGATATATGCAATATACATCGCAATTTATATTGATATTTCAAACTCAACATGTAGAGTACCCCAAGCGGGTTGCTTGTAATGATATAGTTATATTATTATATAGTAGTTGTAGTTAGATATAGTTGCAATTAGATATTCAGACCGGAGACTGCCCTACTCTTGTACAAGCTAGAATATCTGCCTATAGATAGGCATAACTAACTATCTTCCGCTACGACATGCACGCCAGATAGTACCTTGACTTCTTCCTTGTCTGTTAGCTTGCGCATGAACGATATACGTATATTTCTAGCCATATCGTTACCACTCTCCAGTTCGCCTTCTTTCAACTCATATCCATCGATAGAACGAAGAACAAGATGCCTGTTCAGATCCGCTCTACCTCCTCTATCGGGAAGAGTACCACATTCGAGCATGTAATACGCCATAGTTATCATACCGCCTTGTGCTGCCTTGAGAAGTATCTGTGGCCACTCGTTAGGCTTAATTCCCACTGAACAATGCAAGAGAAGGGACTCGATTAGTGAATGTTGTGTCTTATCCTCGATGTGTCGCATAATTGCTACTCTTGGGAAGGTCAATCCATAGTATAGTACTTGGTGAAGGAGAATGCGTGCCGACTTATGCTCCCAAGCGAGACGTGTTGATAGCCCAATCGTCTGCTTCTTGAACGTACCTGTCCATCCCACTTCTTGCTTGGTAAGTGAAGAATATACACCTACTAGGTCCTTCTTGTACATCTGCTCCTCAGTATTGTCCCAACCTGTGAATTCTTCAATCTCCCGCTTATATCTATCGCCTTGTGGTAATTCACCCTTATCCACTCTCTCCTTCCTCTGTGATGCTGTTAGCTTCTCCCATTCACTATCCCTACCATACTTCTCAATCTCCGTGTAAGATACAGGAAGTAGAGCATTAAGTCTTCCTACATCATTCCTAATCAGCAGCGTCATGATAAGACCTTGTATGTTCTCCTTATCGTTATAAGCGTCTAAGCAGTAAGCCACAGCACACAAGAATGCTCGATCTCGCTCATAAGATCCGTAAGACTCCGACTGTGACTTCTCAACTGCTGGTTGCTTGAGAGAATCAAGTATATCCTTGCCCTTCTTGCTTACGATAGTACGTACAGAAGCCATTTCCTCATCTCTATTAATAGAGAATCTAATCATCACTTATTAACTAGACTTCGCGCGTATGCAGCTTCTAGAGCGAAGAAGTGAGAGAAGACTGAAGTGTCAATGTCTGAGCGATATATCAATCCACTCTCGAAGGTGAATCGCATCACAATGCTTCGTGTATCCGGGTTGACGAAGATGGCCATGTGACTATTGTAGAGATCGTCAACATCATGACTTACAGCATGACAATGCTCAATCCACCAGTTGTGAGTAGCGCCGTTAGGTGGTGTTCTGTGGAGTTGAGAGTAGTCTATCCATCCTTGATTATTCTCGTTGAATTCGGCCTTGACAAGCTTACCATAGAAGGATGTCAACCAAGGGTAATCAAGCCCACCCTGTGCCTCACTAGCGTGATAGTAAGGACAATACTCCTTCATTGGCTGTCGTTGTGGTGCGCTATGATTACCTCCCATTTACGATCTACTTATAGATATTACTAAGGTGAAGGGCAGTTGGAGAAGAGCATATTAGCCTTATGTCTTACCTCCGCGATATCAATGTTAGGTATGTCTCCCGCTTGCCAACCTGGGGCCTGCAGACTTAGATGATAGAGAGCGTAGTGAATGAAGTGATCTATTCGCTGTTGTCCATCCTTAGGTAGTGCCTGGCGATTATCGCGTAGAACATCAATAATGCGACGAAGACCACCATCGTGTGCGCATGACATACCTAATAACACAACAACCACCTTAATATCCTCAATCGGTATTATCTTGCCAGTAAGACGTTCTAGTATAGCGTGATGTATGATGTACAGGAAGTCGATAGCGCCGAACGATCCTGGTTCCGGATCGTTCGGACTAGTAATACGATAACCAATGATGGGTGTCAATCCAAGCGCGTGTGGGCTCACTGTCTTGGCCGTACTATTCCATATCGCCTCGTAGAGCATCTTAAGGTTGTCGCCACTGGCAATCTCACAGTATCTACCACGCTTCTTGGTGTGTTGGAGTCGTATCGTAGCAGAAGGGATAGATACAGCACTACCATTCCCCGTCATTACCTTCGCTAGATTGAGAAGATGTAAGTGGATATTCTCTTGTAGGGTCTCCGGTGGAGCGCCTACTTCTAACTTCTCCATAACACTAGGTATAACTGCCCATGGCAAGCTATATAATGTAAGTCTCCCCGATGACGCTTGTAACATGATAGCATAGTGTAATAGACCTAATGTGGCGATATTAGCCTTATTAGCGTAATTCTGCTCATCTACATTAGCTCGAGCGATGGAAGGATCGGTGGGATTGTAGCTTACCTTCGCATGGTCAATTGGCACTATTCTTGTGCTGGCGATTAACCGTAGAATAGAGTCATCTTCTGTGCGATCGGTCAAATAACGCGACACCCAAGGGCATGTGGTACTACTAAGATCTATACCCATCTCTGTGAGGTACCTACCACACTCGATAATGTAGCTACATTCTTCCTTACCTAGCAACCCCTTAGGTGAAGTATAAGCTTGCCAACCACGTGGCATATTGAGTATTCGTGATACTCTCTCGATGCGAGCATATGTACCAGGACGAGTGTAGAGTCCGATGAGCGACATCAATGGTACTCTATTAACCTTGCTACCGGCCTCGACTGCAGCCTTCCATGTTGATTCTACAACATCCACAGCAGCCCACAACGATAAGTACTCGTTCCAATCTCCCGTGATAATCTTGGCTACTTCTCCTAGTAACTCAAGCTCATCAGGCAATTCACCTCCACCTTCGGACATATCGCTAAGCAGCGCTGAGAAGTACTTGTCGTCCTTCTTCTGAGCGTTATATTCCCAGTTACAGCTATACAGACGTATCATATTACTTTCGTCTATTAATCGTACGCATACGATGCTTAGATACGTCTATTAGTAGACGAGTATTACTTAGATAAGAGAGCTGCCATCTTAAGTATCTTCTGTGCGACCGACGGGGTAATAGCAGTGGATACTGGGGTATCGTACTGTGCAACGAACTTCTCGGCATATACACGGAACATGTATAATGAATTACATGTTGTCTCAGTATTGCGTATCTTCTTGATTATACACGATAGCCCAAGATTTCCTGCTACAACACATCCAAGAGCAGCAACAAACATTGGTAAATAGTTATACTCCTTACTATCCTTCCAAGACAGCACTAGATCTTCGACCATCGTATGTGCCATGTAGAGAAGCTGTAATCCTGGCGTCTCTGGCATGCTCTGAGCACATCCTTCTTGTACGAGATTACCGAGGCCGATACTAGCAAGATCTAGCTTACTGGGCACACTCGTCCATATCGACCTGTAGAGAGCGACGAGATCACTACCACGAGCGATCGATGTACATAGTTCTATACGATCGTCTGATTGAAGCTTGTGTATGGCGAACAACATAGGGTCTAACTCGATTGTGTGATAAGAACTAGACAAGACAAGCGCCAATTCATATAGAGGTCGGAGTTCCTCCAACTTATCATATCCCGCCATACTTATCATAGCATTGATACGCGACCATTGGAAGTCGTACAGATTGATCAAGGACCTGTCTCTCCTTGCAACGTTCTGATAAGCGAGGTAGATAAGACCGAGAACAAACTTGTCGACAACTTCCTTGTTGGGGCCATCTAAGACTGACTTGGCGAGTGTGTTGAAGATACCGATATGTGACGCCCACTCATTACTACCCACAAGTTCATCGCATAGAATCCCCCAACGCTCCATACTAGCGAGATTCACACCATCCGAGTGCAAGAATGCTCCAACACACGTGATGAATTGTTCGTTCATATCTAGGTTGATATACAACTCCCATCCTCGTATATCATTGACAATGTTCATGATAGGAGCAATCTTCCAGAATGATAGCTTGTACTGCTTACTCATCTCGTACATTCTGTAACTGAGCGATACCCTACTATCTAACGCTTGATACAGCTTGTAAGTGATCTGTACGACATTATTCATGCTGTACAATTTCTTGTAATCATCCCATGCTTCCTCCACAATCTCTCCAACAGATCCTTCCAACCTCAACTCACTGGGTAACTCACCACTACCCTCCTTCACACCCTCCAAGAACGTCGAGAAGTGCTCATCACCCTCCTTCTTCGCCTTATACTCCCACTTATCCGTGTATAGCCGTATCATACTACTTTCGTCTACTTCTAGACGTGATTATACAGTAATACCAGGCGGCAAGACGGGGTCGAATGGATCCTCACAAGCGCCTGACATAAGCATGATAGATGAGGTATGATAGCTGGTCTGCATCGTGATGTAGACGTTCTTATTGAGCAACTTAGGCCTGTCCCTTCTATGCGGACAGATGACAGTACCATCCTCCTTCACGATCGCCAAGCCAGCAGGTACGCAGATAATGATAACGTTCATACTACAAGGTCACTAGCTCTTTCGTGCGTCGGTAGAGACATTAGGAAGCGGAAGGAGTCACCGAAGTCCTTCTCGTTGAATTGGACGATACCAAGATCGACAAGTGCTAGATATACTAACTCGCTACAACACAGCTTATCTCTCGCTAAATTACGCTTAGTACCTAAAAATCTCTGCTTGAGATGCTCTCCCATGAATCTGTAGTTGAACTTACACGTCTTGACCTTATCCAAGTACTCATGTACTCGCTTACTAGGTATGTGTGGTCCCTTGTACTTCCACACAGATACGAAGCTATCATAGTCCTCGTACACTAATCTCTCGCTGAGTGGTCTAATACAAGGTCTAGCTTCGGCATCAGGGTTGTCTCTGTAACCACTCACTTCGAGTACATTAATCTGTCCTGTATCATCCTCTCTAACGACTAGCAGAGCATGACTACCTTGGATACCGGCGACCGAGAAGAGGTATGAAGCACTACCTTTGACGCTTGTGTATAGTATATCACCCGTCCTTAATTCTTCCGGTCGAATGATCGTTCTAGACGTACGTAACCACGAGAAGAGCTGGCTAGGTAAGACAACTAGCGATACCACCAATATCACCAAGAAGACGACGAAGAACCACATTGAAACATCAGTACTTTACTATCATGACGGTGTATACACAAGAGGAAGTTGGTAGATTGTTGTACGATACTATCCTTAGTGAACTGACAGTGATAGAGGGTGCATTGAGTGCGAAATTGAAGGATTATGTACTCTCTGGATCGTATGCGTTCGAGTTCCAGAGGTCTTATGGGAGGGACGTGAACCTTCTCGCTAATACCGTTCGATTGGCCTCAGATATCATGTCAACCTTCACTTCTGACGAGATACAAGAGATCAAGAATAGGGCTCATACGGTGATACACTCTATGACACAAGAACGTAATGAATCGTTCGCCCTGAGCCTGATCTGTGTGTTCTCTCAGCGCTTAGAGGAGTTATCGTATGTCAAAGGTGATGACTAGTGCTATCAGACTTGCTGTTATCCTCAAGAAGCTCGAACAGCGAGAGATAGACTACCAAGTGAGGTTATCGAGGACATCTACCGGGTTATCGTTCTACGTACCTGGGTATCCTATGTGTGGTACTAATAACCTCGCCAAGATATATACGGCTGTTCTCAACACAATGACAGACGATTCTCCTATCGAATTGATGGGTCTAGACAAGCTGCTTGGTGTCCAATCTTCTCGTTCTCTCCATCTGTTGGACGTAGATAGTGTTCATCTTGGTTATGTCGTCGCGTGGGTGAATCAGTCAGTTATAGAAGCTGTAAGACCCCACTTACTACGCCAAGGAGACTACTACAACCGCATTGTTAGCTTCTTCGATGAGACGGTAGGATTGTATGCTATTCGCCGTATATTACTGTGCCTTCTACATTATATGGAGAAGGCTGAGAGGCTCACACCGACCACACATCAAGCGTACGATCAGCTACAGAATAGCGTGGAGACGGCCGATTCGCTAGCCAATGCTATCGAAGTGTATCTAGAGGGCAATAATAGGGATGATGAGGGTGTATGTACGCTAGAGTTAGGCAGTACATCCACTATGAAGCTACTACGCAAGCTTAAATAACGCACTTCTACTAGTAGAAGACGTCCTCACATTGTGTATATATCAGCTAAAACAACTATGGCTATGACCTTCTACTCCCGCAATGAGTTCGGTACAATCCTGTACGATATGGTTGTCAGCGAGGTGTGTGAGCACTTATATCGAGAGAACGCTGATCTCGTGGATAGACTAGAACAATGCACTAAAACTGCACGATATTCATTCATCATCAACGTGGATGGTACTGTTGGATGGTCGTTGTGCTCGTCTATCACTGAGTTGATCGCGTTCATGTCCACACAGTTCTCCCACGTAGAGTTCACACAAATTGAGGAGGCTACATCCGACGCATTAACACATCACCCAAGTGTGTCTGTCACACATACACTTCTCGACAACTTCTACAGTGGTCTGAAGCGTATCACTAGCGCTTCGTAACTCTTCTCTATTAGTAGAGATTCTATCACTTAGAGGTGTGTCTCATCACCTGGTCGTCTCGTCACTTGCGAGAACTCACCAGGCAGTACGATACTATCCAGGTCGGGATTAGCGAGGCCATCTCGTATTGTCTCACTCTTCCTGTGGATGCTGTCTATCAGCTTCATACAGGGCCACTGTTGGCAGTACACGAACTCGTACCAAGTGTCACTAAGCGTACCTGGGCGATATGAACGGCCTGTACATTGGTACATAGCTATGGCCTCCCAAGTTGGTAGTCCATAGCAGTATCTCGGTCTGCCACCCAATCGATCATGTAGTGATAGACCTACACCACCTACCTTCACACCGACGAGTAGAATACGTAGTAGACCTCTCTGGAAGCGATCGACAATACCTGGACGATGACCCATCGGGGTATCACCATTCATCACACCCACCTCGTATCCTTGCGTCTCGAACCCCTCTTGTAGTATATCGTAAGTATCCTTGTAAGTGCAGAATACAAGGACCTGTGAGAGTGGTACTCTTCTCAACCTAGCCAGAGCATCTGTAATGATCGATGGGCAGCATCTAGCTTCCATCCGCATCAGAGCTGACTGCATAGTAGAGAACTCGACACTCAACACCTGTCCTGTGTTCTTATCAGTCGTCAGCGCAGTTCTCATATCGGTCATAGCTATACCGTATGCTAGTGCATCCTCTGGTGAGAAGACGAACGATGTATTACTGACGTGCTGTGTGAAGGGTATGTTAGGACGGGGAGCACCACCGACGAGACAAGGCTTGATAACATGCTTGAACAGCTTCATAACGATCGTATCAGCTTCCTTCTTCGTCTTAGCCTGGGGTGTGGTGCTGATAGTAGCCTCAGTCATCCTCTTATCGAGTGTCTTACACGCAGTTATCATCTCAGCCAGTCCCAAGTACTGGACACGTCCGAAGACGGAGCGTATCAAGTAAGGGTCCCTCACATAGCCTATGCTCATCATTAGGTTGGTAACGTGTTCTTCCTTGTCGAAGGGCGATCCAGACAGCATAGTAACGATAGATGACTGTGACTCTCTAACTGCGCTAATCAGTGTTCTACACGCTCTCTGCTGACCAGAACGGTTCTTAATACTCTGCATCTCATCGATTACCACCATCAACCCATCTCTACACATCCTCTTCAGCATATCAGTCGCCACGAACTCACAGTGATGAAGCTCACCCTCTGTACCATCGTTCTTGGTGAACTTCTGAGTGCTATCGATTCTGCGTAGGAGTCCGTGCTTGAGCTCTCTTACACCATCTGTACCCTTCCTACTACCCCTGAACTTGTCGTACGACATGACAGTGAGAGAAGGCACAGTTACCTTCATTACCTCCCATACAGGGACCACATTGGCAGGTACGATAGCTAACACAGGTAGAGACAGTAACTGAGCAAGTAAGCAGTGCATGTATGTCTTACCACCACCGAGGGGCGTCGTATCCTGTATCATCCCTCTCTCAGCCGCCATTCTCAACATCTTCTCTAACCAGTCAACTTGGTGGTCCTGAGCTGTCAGCGATAGTATAGTGACACCGAGGTGGTCGAATACCTCCTTCACATGGGGATACAGGTGCATAGCTCTCGTGTGCTGTACGACGTCCCACATAGAGATAGTATCAGCAGAGAATGGTAGTATCCATCCATCAGGCACCCCGTCTCGCAGAGTAGCATATGTAGCGCGTAAGTCATCCTCCGTACTCATCAACTCGACCTCTTCACCATCCTTACTTAGTACCCTAATACTACGGTCTATTCTATCGTCCGCCATAGTCCTTTGTCGCTCTATTAGTAGCTTAATCTACGCGTAACCACTTACTAACATCTTCGTCTATTAATCGCGCGCGATGCTTAGACTTCGTCTATTAGTAGTACAAGTACTACGATTAGACTTCGTCTATTATTAGACGTCTAACACTTACAACCTCACCAAGACGGTCTTCTTGTTGGGAGCGTAAGAGAACCTGTATCCACCCTGAAGTACATCTAACTTATCAGCTCTCACCCTCGCGACACCGCTGTAGCACACAGGGACCCATTCACTGCGCAATCGACGAGGAATGTACGCAATCTCCGAGTTGTAGTTAGCAGACAGGACAGGTACATAGGTAGGGTGGAAGGGTACACCGCGCATCACATCCTTCTCATCACTTGTCATCACGATATCATTCAAGAGAGCCATAGAATCGTTAGCAACCAGCTTCTCCATCAACGACTTGTACTTGTCGCCGAATTGGGACAGATGACCGATAGCTGTAACAACATAACTAACCTTCGTTCTCAATGTACCGAATTCACTCCTCTCGTACTTACCAACCCATTCCAGTTCTTGTGCATTCGCCACCAATCCACGATGAGGACAGGTGATACCAACGATAGGATCTCCCTGCTTGGCGGGTATGATCTTCTCACCGAGAACGGTCACAGGGATACCATACTGCCAATCTTCTGTCTCAACAACCTCCTGTAATACGCTCTCATCCCACTCGTAGTACACGCTCGACCCATATCCACCATCGACACTGAGGAAGTCAGCCGAGCAAGTACCAGCACCGTGAGAAGTAGCACCCGACACTTGTGAGAGACGCTTGTCATTAGGTGTTCCACAAGCAGACTGATGACCTCCGATATAAGCTTCATTGGAGTCACCATAACATCCAGAGAGTGAAGAAGCAACAGAACGAGCGGTAAGTGATAGACCGCCAGTTGTCGATGAACCATAAGCAATAGCAGACTGGTTATGACCTCCAGGGATAGCTGCGTACTGACTGTTGGTTGTATTGCCTAGACCTCCACCGATAGCTGAATTACTCGCTAATACATTCACTGTGTTATTCGAGCCTCCAGCAATCGTACTGAGTAATCCATTGATCGCATTGCCTGATCCCCCGCCAATAGCCGCACCAGACGACGTTGAAGCTGTAGCAACGTTACCTGATCCGCCGGCGATAGTTGAACCCGTCTGTCCCACCTGGTTGTTGAATCCACCGCCAATAACACTCGTATTACCGGATACGATGTTAGACGCACCACCGCCGACTGTAGAGGCCGATCCTGACACGTTGTTGTTCGTTCCTCCGCCAACCGTAGTATTCGTACCGGATGCTGTGTTGGTCTGACCACCGCCTACCGTGGCACCTGTATTCGTTGCATTGTTGGTGTTACCTCCTCCGATCGAACTGTACTGCGCATTAGCCGTGTTGGTGAATCCTCCGGCTACTGTACTAGTATCTCCAGAAGCTGTGTTGGTAGAACCTCCACCGACTGTACTGTTAGAAGCACTCGCTGTGTTGAATTGTCCTCCAGCTATTGTACTATCGTCGCCCGATGCGTTGTTGATAGATCCTCCGCCTACTGTACTATCACCGCCAGAAGCAATGTTCTCGAATCCTCCTCCGATCGTCGAATCTGCACCGGACGCGGCGTTGTCTATACCTCCTCCAATCGTGCTGTAATTAGCAGAAGCCGCATTACCGGAGCCTCCACCGATCACGCTGTAAGGGAATGAAGATACGTTCTCGAAGCCTCCTGCGACTGTACTGTAAGTACCAGAAGCTGTGTTCGTGCTACCGCCTGCGACAGTGGCACTAGTAGCGGTAGATTGGTTGCTAAGACCTCCTCCAACCGTACTATCCGCTCCAGAAGCTGTATTCGTACTACCGCCTCCGATAGTGCTAGAAGTACCGCTTGCAATCTGTGCTAGACCGCCTCCAATACTAGCATACTGTCCTGTAGCGCCGAAGCCTGGTACAGCACCACGGTATTGCTGTAGATCAACAGCATTAGGACCGAGGATAGAATTACCAGTGATTACAGAAGGATTAGCTGTGAATCCACCTGTAGCACCTGTAGGGATGATAGCAGCGATGTCAGCACCAGGATCAGGTGTCCACAATGAGTAAGTCTGTGCGTTAGGAGTAGTACCACTGGCCTCTGACCAAGCACTAAGTGTTACTGGTCCACTAGCACTCACGGTTACCTGACCAGGCCCCGTTACAACCGCACTAATACCACTTCCCGGAATGATCTCGACGACACCCTCGTTACTCACGGTTGCTACACCACCTACAGTCGATACACCGATACCTAAGCCTCCATCTACCTCACTGACACCAGTGTAGGAGACGTTGTAGTTCAGTCCATTCTTCGCGACATTGATAGGTGAGGTACCAGTCACAGTAGTCGCTAGATTCTCATCATTAGCGACTGCGATGTCGGTAATGGCATCATAGATCGAGATTGCGTTCGACGCAGGATCAGGAAGACCTAAATCTGCCTTAATCTGTATCAGCACTTCCTCAACGATATCTGCTGCCATTTACAACCTACAGTAAGTATAACATAAGTCAGTAGAAATGGATCGAGTACAGTCACACGCTGAGTATATGCGCGTCGTGGGTTCTATGGGTAAGCGATCACCTTCGTCTGGTACGTATGATCCCACACCTGCCCCTTGTAGATCTTGTCCATCGTGGATATCGCCCGTGTACGCACCTCCACCCAAGCCTAGTAGTGCCAATCCTAACAACTAACCATCTCTACTAATAGAGACAATTTAACTAGAAGAACTAGCCACTTCATCCGTCGTAACTACTTCTACATTGTCTGTAGTCGCTTCTACATCAGCCATCAGCTCATCCACATCAATCAACTCACTCTCTTCGACTAGTGCTTCACCTCTCGCGTACTTAGCATCCTCTTCCTGTCTCCTCATCCTATTCTCCTTCTCACGCTTGGAAGCGTCGAATCTCTCCCTCTCTTCTCCCACTGGGATACGGATCTCTCGCAGTAGTTGTGCTTCCTCCTTATCGAGCTTGTCGACACGATTGACGATACGAATACGCACATCTCTCGCACCATCAGTACCGCTTACAACTTCTCCTTCTGTGAGTAATGCTGGGTTCTTACTGCATAATACAAGCGACGAGAACATCTCCTGCCTACCTAACTTGTCAGGTAGTGTACCACACTCATTCATGTAAGATACCATCTCCGTCATACCATTCTGCGCCGCGACGACCATGAACTTAAGCCACTCATGAGGCTTAATTCCATCGGATGTGTGGAAGAGAATGACTTGTAGAATAGGGTATTCCATACGCTTACTTATGTATTGAGACACGGCTGTACGTGAGAATACAAGTCCTCCGTAGAGTATCTGATGAAGCAGGATACGAGAGGAGAAGTTGTCCCATGCCATCTTAGTAGCATGACCGATCCACTGTATCTTACTTGTTACCTTCCATCCGACACTACTGCGTACCATAGACGTGGTGAAGCGTCTCAGCTCGTTAAACCTCTCACTTAGAGACGAGACAAGTCCTTCTAGATCTCTCTTATCCGCCTTCTCAGCATCCTTAGTAACCTCTTCAAGCTTGTGTGCGTATTCACCGATATCGTCTTCAACGCGCTTAGTATAACAGCTATACACGCCTACCATGTCCTCTCTGTATATCTGTTGCTCAGTACCATCCCATCGCTTCAATTCCTCAATTTCCATCGAATAACGCTCGTATGTAGGTACTTCTCCCTTCTCAATCATCTCCCTCTTCTTGTAACAATCGAGCTTCTCCCAAGCCTTATCTCGCTCGTATTCTCGCATCTGATCGAGAGGTACAGGAAGGAGCTGATTAAGTGTAGCCTCATCATTCTTCATGATGGACGACAGCACGAGCCTCCGCATCACTTGAGATCGGGGTGTATCAATACCGAAGTAATACTCCAACGCGTACAAGAAGTTACGGTTGCGCTCATACTTACCATTCTCTGCGGGTAGGTCGGGCTTAGCCTTCTCAGCCTTCTTCTCTGAGAGGTTCATCATAGTAGGCTTAGCCTTCTTCTTACTTGTCACGTACTTGGTCGTCGACATTTCCTACGATGTGTATATAAGCATGTAAAGATGGCCACCGCTACAGGGAACTATGTCGTTCTCCAGCAGGGTAGTTGGACTCAGACTATCAATGTAGACGAGTTGAAGGATAGCTTCGCACGCGATATCTATTACGAGCAGAAGCTTCAGCCCGGCCATGTCTTCGATGTATCTAACTTCTCGTTCTCCTTCGAGCAAGCTTGGCCGTATTATGAGCGATTACTAGCTTGGGAAGCTTACGGTCCCGATATATTCCTACCAGATCACGGTAGAACGGCGGATTCTCTACTTGGCAGGCAATTGAGATCGAATGCTAATCTACCTCCGCTCGTCTACTACAGTGACGTTGTACACATTGCTCGAGTGATGGGTACAAGGAATAGTAAGTTGTGGTCTCTCTACACAGCAGTCGACGATAGAATGACGCTCAACGATCGTTACAACTTGTATACTATCAACGGCAAGCGTGTTAAGGCTCGTCGCGCGAAGTTACTCACATCTCGCATTGTAGGTCCTCTCCACGATGTACAATTGACATTGATTAACGAGATCCGAGGTAAGAATGTACCGTTAGCAGAGAGAAGAGCACTCGAGAAGGAAGCGTTCAGCACACTGGAAGGTATCGCTCACAATGCATTCCTCATGATGATTGCAGAGGGTAGAGGTAGAGCTGAATCTGTCTTCGGACCGCAGAGATTGTCAGCTGTCGGTCACGATCGTTACTCTGGATCTGGCTTGGTTGCAGCGACTGATAACCTTGTCGAAGGCTTGAATTGGTCGTATACGATGTGGGGCGATGTATCTCAATTATACGAGAGGATGGGTGTATCTTCTCTCCTCCTACCCGCTGAGGCGAAGGCCTTATCAGGTGTTGCACCCATTGATTCTTACAGCTGGCCGCATATCTTCGCCAATCTGGTTGTGAGTGAGTATGCTCTCCCTATCCTCTATTGGCGCATCTTCAGCGAGCTTAGTGACGACATAGATCCTCGCGTTGTAGGTCTTCATGCCCTCTTACCTCACCTCCCTCCTCTCGCTCCGAATACTACAATTGTACCTGTTGTTCACGCTGTCAATTCTCGTATATTCGAGGTACTTCGCCACGAACAACCTCATTACTTCTACTTGTTCGTACAGGCACTTCGACGTTGGTTAGGTACTTATGCTCTCCTCAAGGTCTACGATATCCTCAACTTCTACGCGAACAAGAACCAGTTGAGTGACGATGATTCTCTCTCCATCTTCTTAGATACTATCTACGCAGAAATACCTAGTCTAGACGATAAGCACATCAATGCAGCGAATGACGTGGAAGGATGGTATCTGTCCGCTATTCCATCAGATGACGAACAACATCGTGTCCGAACACGTATCTCAAAACAACGTGATTAACCGACTATCTACAAGTAGATATAGTAGACGTAATACCTCTACGTTGATAAATGGCTAATAACGCGGATATCTGGGAGGATGAGGTCAAGCCCAAGTTGGCAGCAGAATTAGGCCTTCCAGACCCGCACAGTGAGCACGTTGACATCTACAATGCTATCAACACAATGATCGTCAACGCAGTACCAACAACGCCTGTTCTTCTCCGTCGTCCTATGCTAGAATCGTCGTCTGATAGCGAGTCGGATGATGAAGACGACGAGGTACTTACCCACTCAATTCCCTTCGGACCAGGTCTCTCCAACAATACACTCAACAGCACATTAGTGGGGTGTTATGCCGACTCTCACAACGAATTCGTGGGTGGAGCACAGGCTGGATGTGGTACGCACAATAACCGTAGATTAGCAGTAGTAGCAGGCTCATCATCTCACGGTGTAGGTGTTAGTACGCCTGACTTCGTAATGATGGATGGTATGTCTGGATTCTGTGCTTACTATGAGTGGGACGATGTGACCGATATTAAGCCGTCTGTATCGATGAGATCGGGTGGTTCTGTGACGAAGTCGTCTGTCCTCGTCGAGACACCTGTACAGTTAGATGATACAGAATGGGCTTATGGTGTACCTGTCGCACTCAAGAAGAATAAGCTCGTTGTTGCAGAAGTTGGTGATGATATATTGGGTGTTACCTGTCCACCGATGGGTGTCGTCGCTAACGCTCAAGAGCTCGAATGGCACGGTAAGTACGAGAAGACACAGTTTGGAGCGACTAAGACTAGAATTAGCTATACTACAGTGTTAGTGGATTGCTTACAGGCGGATGGAAGCGACAAGTACATCGATATTATTCGTGTTCTCATGGCGAATGATAAGCCCAACGCGTTGGAATTGTTGACGACACAACAACGAAGACAGATCTCTCACTTCTCTCTTACACCTATCTATGTACACGTCCTATCGCCCGCTTACGATCCTTCTAGAGCTTACATTCCTCGTCGATTGAGACAGGAATGGGTGCCTGTATGTTACAGTGGATTGGTAAGAGTAAGACGGGAATATAGCCACTTGATGACGCATGCCAAGCAGCTATCACACAGTGGTAACACACTCGTCTTCCACATCTAAGTTACTCGTATCTACGTCTAAGAATAGACGAAGTTAATCGATAATAGGTCTGTTAGAGTCGAGTACATACTGATCAGCTATCTTCTTGGGCATACAAGATAGTACCCATTGCATCATGTCGTGGTAGATGTAACCTGTCGTATCTCCTCTGCCTAATTGACCGAGAGCCGATCTAGCCCACGTATCTGATGATGGTATAGTGATGGTGGGCTTCATTTCGGTCATCTTGGTTGAGATGTAGAATGGCGTATAATTCTGGATGATGAACTGAGGATAACAGTGGCGATACTCAAGCTGTAAGCTCTGTCCCCAATGCAGCAAACAAGCCTTGCTTGCTGCGTAGATGGACATGTAAGGACCTGGTGCGAGGGCTGATCCAGAGGCGATATTAGCGACGACACCACCCTTCATCTTCTCCATCACGAGGAGAGAGAAGAGGATAGTGTTAGTCACGTTGACACGCATGATATTGACGATCTCCTTCACATCAGTATCCCCGAAGTTCTTCTTATCTTGGCACACTCCTGCGTTGTTGATGAGGATACTTACCTCCTTACCACGCATTACCTTCTGGATGCTTGCATAGTCAAACTTATCCTCGCTAAAGTCACAAATAGCGTATACAGATCCTCTAAACTGCGCTTCTAGTTGTTGTAGAGCGACTTCTGAACGTCCAACGAGGATAAGCTTGTATCCATTGTCGCTGAGTATCTTGGCCATCTCTAACCCAATACCTGATGTACAACCTGTGACGATAGCCCATTCACCGTACTTCTTGTACTGTCGAATGTCAGCGGGATTACACCAGTTCTTCACCCAATTATGGAAGTGATAAAAACGCCTTAAGGCGTATGCTACAAGGCATGTAATGCCGAATAATAGCGTGTAGTCCATCGTGTAGTTTCTTATAGTTATACTCTAATTGTACTGTATGCCACATTGCTTACGATCTGTTGAGGTGTGGGTTGTGTGTCATACAGTAGGATTATAGCGTAACTATCATCTACTATAAGTCTCTACTACTAGAGATAACTACATGGTAATCTGTCGTAGACGCAGATAGTAAGATACACGATCCTGGTAGTACTCGTTCTCCTCATCTATCTCTCCTGGTGGTATAATGATACCCAATTCACGCAGAGACGTAGCTACTTCTTGTGGTGTAGCCCTCACCCAACTCATCAGCTCACTATCACTTACGCCTGCACTCGCACATCTCAGTGCAATATCCACCAACCGAGTGCCATACTCTCTCACAACATACTGCCCATCACTCTCGTTGTAGTACCCTCTCACATCTCCATAATCAACAGGAGGGATGTAGATACCATCTCTTGCAGCCATTGCAATAAGCACATCATCACGCTGAATGAGGTTAGATTCGAATCTGATAGCAGCAGGGACAAGTGGAGGGAATACTTGCCGCATTCGCTCAGTAAGGCTTCCGGGTGATACATTAGGCTCATCTGACCCTACAACTTCGGTGTATCTTACTACCCTCACATCGACATCATCAGACGCTATAGTCTTAACGGACATTTTCTTGTGTAAGTGTAAATAGCCATGCCGCGTGGTCACTCGTATAGTCCGAAGTTCAGACACGGCTTCATGGCCGCTGCCTGTGCCGCATCATCGCATAGCGCCGCATCTCTTAAGAAGTGTGTTCACGATACGAACCAACTCTTCGAAGAGAATCCTGAGTTAGAGGAGTGGGCTGAGAAGACCAAGAAGAAGCTCAAGGGTAAGCTTGAGGAACATCCCTTGCTCATGAAGATCGCCCAGAAGAAGAGAGCCCAGATCAAGGCCAATATCAAGGAGAACGTCTCACACTTCCCCGAATATCTCGCCCTCAAGCTGATGGCTGGTCGCTCGTCATCTCCCAACAAGTCCCTCCACAAGGCCGGTCGTCGCTCTCGCTCGATGTCCTTCAACGCATCTCACCCTCGTGATGCCCTTGGTCGCTTCCTTCCCGAGCATCACATGGTTGCCCTCTCACTCCATCATGCGTCACCTCACCACCACCACTCACGCTCATACGCTGCTTCCCATCGTGCCAGAGACTCTCGTGGTCACTTCGTCTCCTCTGGTTCCCACCACCATTCATCACATCACAGCTCTTCGCTGGGTAGATCGATGTCTGCTTCGTCTCGCCCTCGTGACTCTCATGGACGCTTCCTCCCTTCTGGTCGTTCGTCATCTCCCAAGTCTCTCCACAAGGCCGGTAGACGCTCAGCCGCCGACAAGAAGATGGAGCTCTTCCTCGCCGATGTCAAGACTCACCGCCCTCACATCCACTTGAAGTTGAAGGGTGACGCCATGGCCTGGAAGAAGGATGCCTTCCTTCGCCAGCTCTTCAACGAGCGCTTCCCCGAGTATGCTATGTAAGCACTACTATCTTGACAAGTCTCGTGTAATATGCTTGTACAAGTGTCGATTAACTCGTGTGATATACAGCTTCTAGTAGTAGAAGAAAGATGGAGGAGCGAGAGCTCACATTAGAGGATCTGTTCTACGACTATGAGTCGGCGAAGGACGAGAATGGTCGGATAGATCCTAGTATCTTGACCGGTACATACAAGGAGTACACGAACGAGATAACGCCTGCTGTGCTTACACCTCTACCGCGTGGATTCTTCTTCTCCTATCAGGAGCAACCTGCTCGTTACATCCTACAGCACGGTAAGGATTACATCTTCGGTATATTAGATCCTGGTACTGGTAAGACGTTCGTAGGCATACTAATCAGCGAGCTACTTCGAGGATATTACGACCCCTCACTTCCTCGTGATCAAGCGATAGAATCACTCCCACCCGTCGTCAGACAGTACATTGCTCCCATGCGCACCAACTTCAAGCGCTGTGTGTACATGACAGCCAACCATATCCTCGACAGAGAAGTCAATCCAGCTGTAGCCAAGGTGAAGAATGTAGCCAGTGTCACTATTGCCGATCAGAAGTGGTATATTGCGCGTACATTCGGTGGATTCCTCACGAAGTACACAGCCAACTACAACCGAGAGAAGACAAGAGCTCTGGCCACAATGGACGAAGATAAGGCGGAAGAGCAGGCATTGGCACACATGGCGATCGAATTCGAACAGGAGATGTCAGATACGTTCTTCGTGCTTGATGAGGTACATAAGCTATCCGGTGAGAATATGAACAAGCTAATCGCTGGTAATAACACCAATTACAAGCTCATCCGCTTGATGCTCAAGTCAGTGAAGCGCTCCAAGGCCATTGTATTCACTGCGACGCCCATGAACAACACAACCACTGAGATTATACCTATTCTTAACCTCATGCTACCTTACGATGAAGAGATCCCTCTCTCGACCGATCTCGACAACATGAACGAGAAGGATATTAAGGTACTACTAACAGAGAAGATGGGTGACAAGGTGTTCTACGTTACATCTCGACCGACTGGCATGGAGCCTGTCTATACCGGCATCCACCTACCTAATACACCCTTCTCTTACGAGCCACTGCCAATGGTAGGACAACAACAAGAACAATACATACAAGCTGCTAGAGGTGCATTGAACGATATTCGTATCGTATCACGCTCGGAGGCTGACGAGGACGGTGAAGAAGACGATAAGGAAGAGAGGGCCGGATCAAGCTACCTACTCGAGACGATGACTGCGTTGTGCTGGTCACCCATCGGCTACTCTGTATCTGCGAAGGGCGAGAAGTTACGTCAGAAGAAGGCTATCCAACCAATCATCTACTCGAAGGATAGTAAGGTAGTCAAGCAGATTGCCGCAGATATCGAGGCTAAGACACGTGGTGCAATGAAGGAGAGAGCGGCTCGAGCAGGACAAGAAGGAGAGGCTACAAGGAGAGAGCGCGAGAAGTATGAAGGCAATGTACGGTTAATTGTCGATGCTGAGCCTTACATCTTCGACAAGGAGAGGATGTTGAAGGACTACAAGGAGAAGCCTGAGAACTGGATGATTGACGGCCCGAAGGACAACAATCTACGTCACAGAAGTAGTAAGTACTATGAGATCCTAAGTGAGATGAGACGCGATTCTAACAAGGTATCTCTCGTCATCTTCCGGTATCGTATCAATGGTGGATTGGAGAGCTTCGTTGCGATCGCTCTGCTGAATGGTTATGAGAGATATGATGACACGTTGACAGAGGTTGTAGTCGGTGAGAAGATCGTCGGATTAGAGAAGAAGAAGCGACTTATCGTGCTTACACCTGGTATGAAGCCTGCCACGAAGAACTTATGGCTGAAGATTGTAGGCCATCCTGACAACGCTAACGGTGAGTACATCAACATGGTAATTATCTCACCCGGTATGAAGATCGGCATCTCCGTCTACTCTGTCCAGCGTATCTTCCACACATCTCCTGACTGGTCTCCTTGGGGTGAGCTCCAATCACTCTTCCGAGGTCTGAGAGAAGGCGGTGCTGAAGCTGTGCTGAAGAGACGTGGTGAGTGGCCTCATGGTGTGATGAAGGTGCTTATTACCCTACAATGTGCGACATTGACGAAGAAGGAGGCAAGAGGGGATATCTCACGCCCATTCACCAAGCAACTGAAGGATGTCGGTAAGACTAGATTAACCACTCTTGATGAGGATATGTACGTCTGGTTGGCCGATAAGTACAAGAAGCACTTACGTGTGCTAGGGCCGCTTAGGAACATGAGTGTCGGCTGTAATCTGAACGTAGCGAGGAATGGTGATGCTGTCAAGTGTATCGCGCCTGTTGAGGGGGAGTTGGTGGTCGATTCCTTCAATACACTGTATAGTAGAAGGTATGTGTGGGCTCTCAAGCAGTATGTAAGGAGAGTGATGGGTAGCATGAGAGAGCCTCTACACTACGCTGATCTTGTCGGTAGAACGCGAGCTTACAACCTTCCTCTCACCTTCTACGATAGGGCGATCAGCGAGATTGTCCAAGAGAAGGAGCCTATCATGAGTGAGACTGGCTATCCTATGTATCTCGCATACGACAGCGATCGCTTATACCTACAATCTGACTATCCGTCGAGCAGCGATAGCTTCTTAGCCGATCAGGACTACTTACTCTCGTATTATACCAACTTCACCGTCATCCAACACGTAGAGACGCAGAAGGAAGCTGTATTCGCACTCACAGACGAGATGAAGCGGGTTATTGTAGGATATAAGGAAGAAGAAGCGTTGAGAGACTACATCAAGGACAAGTACAAGACAGTTGACGCACAGATGGTGATACTTGAGAGAGCGTTAGTGGAGACTCTTAGAGGTGGTAAGGAATGGGAAGTGTTGTTGCGTGTCTACTATGTATATTGGAGGATCTTCGACACACCGTATAAGGGAGCGCGTATTGCTCATTCCTTCGTCTCGTTCCGTCACGAAGCTGGTTATCCTATCGTGGCTCGTCTACAACGTCCTTCTCGCTATCGATACTATGTCGAGAGTACTGGTGAGTGGGCTACAACACTCGAGAGAAGCGCTCTTGTCGATCAATTCAGACTAGCATACAGTGACGACAAGGTGAAGGAATTGTTCGATGGTTATAGTGTACCTATGGCAATTGATACAGTGTGTGATGGACAATTCAGATTAGTGTTGAGTAGGCGAGAGGAGACGATTAGAGGCAAGATGATACACGCATTCACGATACTTGAATTAGCGTATGTGGCTGTCTTACTTGATTGGGTACCAGATGAGTCAGGCCATGAGGAGGATAGATACAGTGTAGAGGATATCGAACCGGAATTGAGAGAGGAGATAGAAGCGACGTATGGTGAACGAGCACCAGTGATGGAAGAAGTGACGGTTGACATTGCTAACGACGTCTATGAGCACTACACGCGAGAGCAATTCATCAGTACGATACGAGCCGTCTTCGAGCAACAGAAGCGCGTAATTAGAGCATAAACACATCTATTAGTAGGTGAAATGGGACGGAATAACGTACGTAATACTAAGGGACAATACAGTACGCCAGCAGGTTATGTGAGGCCTACAACAAGACAAGAGTCGCTTCGTGTGCTTAAGTATCGCTTCTCGTGTCTGTATTGTTGTAAGCAGATACGAGAAGAGAAGAAGGTACGTCGTCTATCAACGACTATTGGTCAATTCGTCGACAAGTACGGTGTACCTATCTCTATTAGACGATTACAGATGGGATACTTCCACTATAAGTGTTCGTGTAGGTCTCGTGCTAAATTTGTCGATGAGAGTCGTCTAGATGTCATGCTCGATACAGTTCTACGTGAAGTAGACGATATGGTCGTAGAAACACTTGATGGCTGCGAACAACACGATCTACTTCTATAACAAGGCCGCGCCATACTACGAGTTCTCCAACTTCTCTTCCTACCCCATCACGCTCGACGGTAAGGTATGGCCGACGACGGAGCACTACTTCCAGGCCGCCAAGTTCACCGACGAAGAGGTGAGGGAGGCTATCAGACTCGCTAAGAATCCCTACTGTGCATTCAAGATGGGCCGTAGTAGGGACTACACAAGCGTGATGAGACAAGATTGGGGTACACATAGACTGGTAGCGATGATGACAGCAATTCGAGCCAAGTTCACCCAGCATGGTACATTGAAGGAGACTCTACTAGCGACGGGCACGAAGGAGATTGTCGAGGACTCACCGCGTGATGACTATTGGGGTATCGGTAAGAATGGAGACGGTACGAATCACCTCGGTAAGCTTCTCATGCAGCTAAGAGACGAGTTGCGTGCTAATTAGTAGTTAAGTATCTATCAGTAGATATAGCTAAGTAAGACGCGATAGGAACGCGTGTAATACACGGATATGGTACTTACTACCATCTCCTATCGATCCTGTCGTGATATACGCAAATTCACTAGATAGACGTGATAAGAAGTCCTTGTCATTACCCTTGTAAGGTAAGTATGGCTTGATATGCTTAGTATATGAGACATCATGTGTTACAGCGATAAATGCCGCCTCTCTAATCGAACCTATATCCTTCTTCGAGCACTTGTCCTTAATCACGCTGACAAGCGTATCTAGTACGGTGTTGAGATCGTTCCAGTGTAGAAGTACCTTCTTGTGGTCGATTGTATGCTTCAATGGTAAGTAAGCTGTCCACATGATGAAGTAATAGAGATCGTCCGATAGATCGCAGTTAGACGTAGCTAACCACTCAACTATGTCCCTCAATCCACAGTTATACAGCCTATCGCCTACACTCATCTTTCGTCTATTAGTAGACGTGGTTACACCATCGATTGGAGCTTAGTAGTGAGTGTACTGAGGAACGAGTGCAATACTTGTACATCTTGTTGCTTATTATCACCTACCATCAACCCGTACAAGATAGTATCAAATGATGGTAATCTCTCTTCTCCAATGAGAGCAATGAATTCGACATAGAATGCGAGAGACTTCTCCAAGTTCTCACGTAGAGGCTTGAGTGTGACCGCATCGAAGCTGCTGTGAGAATACTCCTCTATAATTCTCTTCAGATCCTGCTGTTGAGTTGTACGATTACGTAGATATGAGATGTACTCCTCTAATTCTCTCTCCGAAGGCTGTGGGCCTAAATAGGCTCTAGCCTCAGGCAATGAGACATCTGCCCGATTCAACGCAACTATTACATCGCTATCCCACGCTGAAGGCGCAGGCGGTCCTCCGATTATATCCCTCTCCTTCGTCGTGATCGTCTCTTCGTCATCGTCGATCAGCTCATCGTCATCATAGGCCTCGATAATATCTGGGTCATCGTCATCCTTCGGTATGAAGGTAGGATCGTCAATTCCCCATGTATCCTCCTCTGCAGGAACATACTGCATGCGTAGGTAAGTACGACCCCTAATAAGATTCTCTGTACCTATCTCGAGCACGGTTACACCTTCTTCGAGCGTCAACTTCCTCATGACGGCATCAACGAGGCTGTTCATGGGACCATCTAGGTCGGAGTATCTAATCAAGTCCTTGTCTTGGTTGGGATCGTAATCTTCGTCCTGATTGTAGCTCTTCTCGGATATCTTATCTTCGACATCCTCGAGTACCTGTAAGAGAGGGTTCCCTGCGTTGGTATTGATCACATCGTCGAACTTATCAGCCAACGCTGGATCTACCTTCCTTAAGTCGTCAACTGTACCGCGTAATCCGAAGCGGTCTGTATTATCGTCCTCCCCTATTCTCGACTGACCAAGATTGAACGATAAATCATCAACATCCATCTTGTTTATGTGTCTATTCTAGACATCTCTTACTTATCGATAGCCGCTATCAATTCACGTAGTAATGTGATGGTAGCAGGATGTTTGTTGGTCAGGAGGTACTTATCGTGCAATTCTTCCGCTGTCTCTCTAACTCCTGATATCTCGTGCTTGGTAAGCTCCGACTTCATCGTCTTGGCGAACCTCTGCATACACTCTGAAATAGACCATTCTACCTTACCATCAGGGCTAATCGTCATACAGAATGCTGTCTTATCGAGACACGCACGTACCCTTCCTCTCGACTTACAAGATGAATTTGGACATTCCAATACGACATCCAGCCCCATACTACACAGGATATTAGCGATGCTCTCGTAAGCATAGAGTGTGGTCATTTGTAGCTATCTATTAGTAGATAGATGAGTTTATTCGAGCAATAGAGCGTCGAATGGTTGAGTGAGGAGGATCTGTGTCGGTGTAGCCGCAGTAGCACCAAGAGACAGAGTGCTAACTGTGTATGACCCAGTACCATAAGCGGAAGGAATCAACTGATTGGTGCTCACAGGAGACGGGACGTAGGTAGCATTGACATATCTCACGGGAATGGCAACAAGAATTGTACCAACAATACTGGCAGTGAAAATGAGCTCATATTGTCGGTCGATACCTGAAGTGGCATCAGTTGACAGAGAACCAGAAGGATAAGTAGTATCGAAGATGTACGAGTTGGAGCCAAGACTGGCGACATACGAGAAGGTATCGTTGGCAGCAGATCCAGTGATGATTGTGGTAGTACCAGCACCAGTGGCGAGCCAAGCATCAGACAAGGTAGAATTCTTGATGACGGTGCGGAGACCACCAGATAGAACAGCACCGGCGACGACATTGACGTTCTGCAACCTCAACAACTGTAGTAGAGCAGCACTCTTAGCGGTATTACCATTGGCCGCGAGACCGTTGGTGATAGTAACACCAGAGAGGGAGACGGTCTCGTCGAGAGCGAAAGCACCTGAATTCTGGACAACACCAACAGCCCAGGTGACGGCACCATCCAAGAAGACAGCATCACGATCGATACCGACAAGATCGACGTTGGAGATGAGAGGAACAGCCTCAGAGTAGTGACCAGCATTGAGGAAGATCACGTACTTGTCGGAAGCGAGAGGGACAGGAGTCTGAGCAAGGATGGCAGCGTATGCAGCGGCGATAGATGTGTAATAACCAGCAGGGAGAGAGGTGGTAGACCAGGCTGGTGAGACATAGGCAGTGTGACGAGGGACGGGCGTGAACACACCAGCGGCAATGTCAGCAGCGATGATGTTCTCTGTCTCGTTCGCAATAATCTGTGTAAGTAGAGGATAGACAGGATAATGAGGGTCGGGAGCTCCAAGAGCGTTGGCCAGGGCCTCGAGTGCCTTCTCATCAAGTTGTTCGCACATCTTTACTACATCAGATTCTTGTTAGCTATTAGTAGCTAGTAAGTTATAGATATAACACTGGTAGACTCCCGCTAGCTCGCGACTTACGGGGATGACATGCTGTCGTTGGGTTGTGTCAAGAGGATGTCCGCAGTGTATGCAACACCAGGATTGTTGACGGTGACTGATGAGACAGTCTTCGCCGTGATGAAATAGCCTGTTCCAGTGGACAGAAGTGTAACACTCGCGATGTATGTAGGGTTGACGTAGTTGGCGGCCAAGGCAATCACGTTGGCTCCAGCGGCGATCGGAACAGCGAACAAGGACGTGTATTGACGATCGATTCCTGAAGTAGCATCCGTCGACAATGCATCAGCAGGATAAGTAGTGTCGAAGATGTAAGCAGTAGCTCCTAGAGTAGCAGATAGTGACCAAGTGCTGTCGGCGACTGAGTTGAGGATATACACGACAGCGCCAGCACCAGAGATGTTCCAAGCACCATCGAGGTCAGAGCCCTTCACGTTGAGACCCATTCCACTGTCAGTGAGAGTAGTAGGGAAGCTGTCGAGCATATTGACCGATTGCACAAGAGCAGCAGACTTGGCCGGGTTACCAGTCAAGGTGATAGCTCCATTGAAGAAGATGTTGACGAGATTGACTACCTCATTCACACCGACTGCTCCAGCATTGATACCAGAGCCAGATGAGTAGTTAAAGGCTCCATCAAAGGTAACAGCGCTGTCAATGGCGACAAGATCGACGTTAGAGACAGCATTGATGTCCTCAGCGTAGTGGCCGACATTCAAGTAAATCACGTACTTGTCACTGTCGAGAGGAATGGGAGTCTCAGCGAGGATTGAGGCGTAAGCAGCTGCGATAGTGGTGAAGTATCCAGGTGGGAGAGGACCAGAACCAATAGTCCAAGAAGGTGAGACATAGCGTGTGTGATGAGGAATTGGAACGACACCGGCGGTGAGATCGGCCAAGACAACGTTCTCAGCAATATCGGTTGCAATCTGTGCAATGAGAGGATAGACAGGGTCATGAGGGTCTGGAGCTCCAAGAGCGTTGGCCAGGGCCTCGAGGGCTCTATTGTCGAGTTGCTCACACATCTTTATTACTACAGATTCTCCTCGCCTAGTAGTAGACGTAACTATCGTTAATCAAGTAGTAGAGGGTCGAATCGTTGTGTAAGTACAATTTCCGCAGTAGATAAGCCTGGAGAATACACTGTGACACTATCAACAGCCTTAGGACCTAATCCAACACTAAGTACAGTAGAATCAGTACTAACAATACTAGCGAGATAGGTAGCATTAACATATCTAACTGGTATTCCTATGATCGATGTAGGCGTAAGTAGTACGGCTTCTATACCTGTAACGTCTCTATCAATACCAGAAGTAGCATCTGTGGACAGCGCATTACTAGTGTAGGTAGTGTCGAAGATATAAGCTGAAGCGCCTAATGTTGCAGAGAGCGTCCAAGTACTATCCGCCACGCACCCAGTAATGATCGCTGTAGCATTACTAACGATCCAAGGACCACTCATGTATGAATTCTTCACTATAGCCTTGGATCCTGCTAGTATAATCGCTTCACCCAAGTTGTTGACATTCTCCAGTCGGAGTGTCTGTAATAACGATGGATTCTTCGTAGTATTGCCATTAGCTGCCATACCGACGGTAAGAGTCAGATTAGATAGTGTTATAGTCTCGTCGACATTGTGTGCACCCGCGTTATTGTTACTACCTATGTTCCATCCGACGCCGCCATCAAGTATAACACTGTCTCGATCGGTACCGACGATATCGACATTGGACACAGGGAAGATAACCGTCGAATAACGGCCTGGATTGACGATCACTTGGTACTTGTCGGTAGCGAGTGGAACAGGTGTCTCGGCCCGAATGCTGAGGAGTGCATCCTCGATCGACGTGTGATAACCGAAGGGTAGAGGTACGACATCGCTTAGCTTCCATTCAGGTGATACGTAGCGTGTATGACGAGGTAGAGGCACGAACGCATTAGGTAATTGGTTGTTGGTGAGCTGTGTAATAAGCTGTGTAAGTAGAGGATAGACAGGGTTATGAGGGTCAGCCGCACCTAACTCGTTAGCAAGCGCTTCTAGTGGATTGGTAAGCTTCTCACACATCTTTACTTATCTACTTATAGATATCACTTACATTACACTTCTCAACTGATCTAACAACGCTTGTAGGAAGGCGTGCAATACTCTCACTCCATCACCTAGATTACTACCGATTGGACGGTTGAGCACCTCATCGAACGTCGGGAAGAAGTCCTCACCCAACCACGCTACATACATACGATAATCGATAACTGGCTTGAGTACACCCTCTCGAGCAGCAGGTACGAGACTCTCAATCACTTCTGTCTGCTCGGTCGTGAGAGGCAGAGAGACGGGCTTAGCATAGCTCTCAGCTGTCTGGAGCCTACGCTGATAATCGTCATAGATCTCGGTAATGTCCTGCATACCTCGCTTCTCATCTACGATACCAGGTAGACCATTAACATACTCTCCCTCATTACCAATCAAGCGCTCATCGTCATCAATTAGTTCATCGTCCATATACCCATCTTCTTCATCCTCCTCTGGTTCATATTCTCCATCTCCAATATCATCGTCCAAGACAGGTGCTAAGTGCATCCTCAACCCGTAGAAGGAGTCGTCGAAGGACTGAGTACCAGCCTCAAGTATCTCTACCATCTCCTCGGGCTCGAATTCCTTAGACATAGCCACCATCAACGGCTTCATAGACTCTATAACCTTGTCAGAGAAGACTAGTGAGTTGTCGATCTCTTCGCCCTGTAAGAAGGCTTCATCCCTCTTATAGAGCGCATCCGATCCTTCTACAAGTACCTCAGATACACCGCTTGATTCTGGTGATGTAGCGACGAACTTGTAGAACTTCGTCGACAACTTGAGATTGGTCTTGGACAGTCTCGTGACCGTCTCTCTGAGGCCGAATGCAGCAACGTGGTCGAAGTCTGAAGCGTACTTAATGGAGTCATCGGTAATGTCCAAGTCTCTTACAAGATCGACAATATCAACGTCCATCCTGTTTCTTACGTGACATTGCCTACTAGTTACTTAGTACTATCCCTGTAGCGGTGGTAATAGGTGTAGTAGTCCTTCACCGTATATTCACGAGACGTTGATTCTACTGTATAACGAGGTAGAGAAGGATGAGTTGGATAGTCGTAATCGTCTGGGTCGGATAAGCACGCAATACACGCACCCATCACCTATTTGCTGTATAGTTACTAGTTAGATAAGTACGAATCCGTCGATTATTTGCTGTACTACGACACAGTTATCTTCATCGATGTGTAGCGTCATAAGTTGGTAGTTAGAAGCGTTCCATTTCGTCTTCTTGATCTTCTCACGCTCGATGTAAGTGGTTGGCTTAGTTAATGATGATCCCATGTCAATTGTGCGTGATTTATCGTCTATTTATGCGTGTAATTAGAAGATGGCCTCGGCAATAATAACGAGTAACACAAACTCGTCGCCCTCGTTAGATTATCGATGTCGTCACACAGAGAAGTTCTCGCACAGCTAGGCAAGTATGCGCCAGAAGTGAAGGATGATCTGAAGCTGGATATTGTCGATGGACTGAAGGAAGAGCAAGTTCCCGAGGTGTTGGAGGGATACTCCTCGGTCCATCCTGACTACAGTGTGTTGTCAGGTCGATTCCTCGCCTATCTGCGTCATCAGAAGCTCCGCAAGATGACATTCACCGAGAGAATGGAGAGAATCCACGTACTTCCCGATCAATTCGACGATACAAGCAGACGCTTCTCCAACGAGGGAATGCGCTTCATCCGACGTTACAAGAAGCAACTAGATGAAGCTATGGTGTACGAGAGGGATTACGACTACCAGTACGTCGGAATCAAGACAATTGAGCGTGTATATCTCGCAGCTCACAGAGGTAAGGTGTTGGAGTTACCACAAGACATGCACATGAGAATCGCTGTACAGATTGCTACACATCTCACTGGCAGAGATAAGAAGGACCGTCTCTCATTCTGCTTACAGGAGTATGAGGACTTATCGACGCACAAGAAGATCTATGCTACGCCCATCTGTTGCCGCGCAATGTACGAGAATGCTAACCTCTCATCCTGCTTCTGTATCGAGGTTCCTGACAGTATTAATGGTATCTATGACTCACTCAAGGAGTGTGCCAACATCCATGCTAAGATGGGTGGTTGTGCCATCAACATGCAGAAGGTACGCGCTAGAGGTAGTATCGTACGCAGCACAGGAGGAAGGTCGAGTGGATTGTTGGCATTCGCCAAGAACTTCGATCATACATCATACACCGTCGAATCTGGTGGAAGGAGAAGTGGTAGCAACGCATTGTGGGGAAGCGATCACCATCTTGAGATTCTCGATGTACTCAATGCTCGATCACTTCGAGCTACTGAGAAGACTAAGATGCCTACGCTCTTCCAGGGACTCTTCTTAACCGATGTATTCATGCATCGAGTCGAAGATTGTAAGGACTATATGCTTCTCGACCCCGCTACTTATCCCGGTCTATCTGACGTGTATGGCGAGGAATTTAGGCAGTTATACGAGAAGTACGAGAAGCAAGCCGAGAGGGTCTTGGAGGAGGGCGTCGAGTACACGGACAGCGAGGGTAATGTCAAGACTAAGAAGGGAATTACCCTCACTGACGCTACATCTGGCATGACTATGACTGTGTTGGATGGTAACTGTGCTAAGGTGAGAGCTATCGACTTGTGGTGCCGTATCAAGGCCGCTATTAGCGATCAATCCATCCCATTCCTCGTCGCTAAGGACGCTGTGAATCGCTCCAATCAGCATAGCAACCTTGGTACCGTCAAGATGAGTAATCTATGTACGGAGATTATGCAGCATACTAGCGAAGACTTGACTGCTGTCTGTACGCTTGGTAATCTCGTACTATCATCCTTCATGAAGAATGGCGAGTTCGACTACAATGACTTCATGGCTTGCTCTCGTCGTATGTGTATCGGTCTCAACGCTATCATTGACGCTCAGATACTACCTACTGAACGTGCTATGCGATCTTCGAAGTATGTGCGAGCGATCGGTATGGGCACGCAAGGATTCGCCGATTCTGTCCTTGATAGGATGGAGGTCTTCGATGATGAGTGGTCACGCCAACACAATCGAGACATTGCTGAGGCTCTGTATTACTCAGCATTGGACGCATCTTGTCAGCTCGCCGAGGACACCCAACCCTACCCTGCGTACAAGGTGAATGGAGGTTCGTACTTAGCGAATGGCAAGTTCCACTGGGAGATGGATGGTAAGTATCCTTACGATCTTAAGTGTGATTGGGAAGGATTGAGAGGACGAATTGCGATGCATGGAGTGGCTAACTCGCATGTAACTGCTTACGCACCCACTTCTACCACATCCCTCATCCACAAGAAGCAGGAATCTATCCAACCTATCATGTCTAATATCACCACTCGTACTGTTCTATCCGGTGATTATGTGCACGTACAGCCTGAATTGGTGAGGGAGCTTGAGAAGCTAGATATGTGGAACGAGGACACTGTAAGTGTTATTGTGAAGTCAGGCGGCTCTGTCGCTAATCTCAACATCTCCGACAGACTCAAGGCTATATTCCGCACAGCGTACGAGATTGGCTCGAAGAGCGTGATTGAGATGGCGAGAGATAGATCCTACTTCACCGATCAGGGTCAATCGTTGAACTTGTTCGTGTCGAAGGACTTAGACTTCTCATCCTTCCTCGATACGGCCATCTTCTATGGTTGGAGACTCGGTAACAAGAACTTGATGTATTATGCACGTCAACAGAAGGCTACTGAGGCGTTATACGTGAATGTGAGCAAGAGCGTCGTAGAGGTAGTTAAGAAGGTAGAAGAGAGTGATGAAGAGACTGCTGACACAGCTACTTCTGATGGTGATGAGAGCTTGGTAATGTCAGGTAGTGTATCAGCTGCTGGCGTCGAGAGCTTATCAGCGTCAGTAAGTATAGATAAGGACCAGGATGGTCCTATCTGCCGTATGGAAGAAGGGTGTATCTGGTGTCAGTAAATTATACGTCTAGAAGTAGACAAAATCAATGTCAAGCGATGATAATAAGCCAGGTCTACAGTGGGATGACGAGGGAGGATTAGACTTCGATGGAGATGACGAGAACAAGTTACCACCTCATCCCCGGTACATCTATTGTGATAGAGGAGGATGTTATGCCAACGCGTACATTCACGGATTGATACAGTGTGGAGGCCGTAAATTCTGTTATAAGCACCTCCCGAAGAGTAATAAGTGATATATGCCTACTAATAGGTACTATTTACTCGATATACTCTAGATAACCTGGTGCGTGTGTTCGGAAGTGTGATGTGTATCCGTAGCATTGTAACTCATTAGTCGACCGTCTCTTGCGAGGATCCGTAAGAAGGCTAATACGCTGGACATTCTTGTTCCATCCATCGCCGAATGCCCATCGTAAGTATGGTGCCGCTTCCTCCTTACTTAACACGTCACATACAGTAATAAGTACGGCTACTATCGATAGAGCGACTGACTGGGTGAATAGCTTGGTACCAAGCAGTACATTCACCTCAATGTCATATAGATCCTGTATGCTTAGCGATGTAAGCAGGTCAAGTGGTACAGATCGCCAGTTGTCGAAGAATCGTACAAGAATACCAATAGATGGTCCGATCAACTCGCATATCTGTAAGTGGTTCTTACCCGCCTTACTTCGCCAATAAGCGTTCATATTGAGTAACTCACTAATGTTGAGAGCCATCAGCATCATTTGATTCTTCAGAGGTATGTCTGCTTCTATGTATCGTAGAAGTATACTATCTTGATGGATGTAACGTACTACATTACTAGGTAAGTCCTTCTCTGTCAGATAACTGGTTATAGTTGGTAGATCAACGGCTAGACGGATATGTAGCGAAGAGAAGGTGATAGGTAGCTCGTATTCTCCCCGCTCAAGAAGCATCGTAAGTAGAGGACTTCGTAGTGCGGTTGCTCGTGATATTAGGATGGGTGTATCTAGTGTAAGAAGTGTTACAACGAGATCATTACACGCTAATAGTCCCTTCTTGGGTACTAGCTTGCATGTACCATCCTTCAGAGTAACATTCTGCGTCTCAGTGAGCGAGTTGTGTATCCACGCAATCTTCTTAGTCTTGACGTGGCAAAGTGACCAATTATCCATGCTAAGATTTGCATCTAGTGGTAGACGTAGTAACTTATTGTATTGCACAGCTTACATCCCTAATATGTTCGCTATATTCGAAGTAACCAGGTGCGTCCTTCTTGAAGTCTTGTAAGTACACTTTAGTCTGCTCTCCCCATCCATTCACACCGAATGCCCAGTGCACATACGGCTCCATATCCTTGATTGACAAGATCTTAGTCATCTTGGTAAGCATAGATACGATCGAGCAAGATACACTCTCAATACCGAGAATATTACTATGTAATAGCAGAATATCACGTTGTTCTTGTGTCATTGTATGTGGTGATATATCGCATATATCCCGCCACTTCACAGATCTCCAGTCATACAAGAAGTGTACAAGCGTATCTACATCACTACCTAACAATCTGAGTAGTTGCCAGTGTAACTTACCCCAGACCTTCATTGCATATATTATACTCGTGGGAGAGCGTCTAGAGAGCATATCTAACTGTTGTTGTGGCATCTCGCCTTGTATATACCCAGGCACTATCTTATCCTGGCACATATAAGATAGGACTTCGAATTGTAACGCCTTATAGGTGACATAATGATCGTCTAAAGTGTTCAGGTCGATCACAGACTTGATATCGACAGCGTAGAACGGTATAGGTAGTTCATATTCCCCTCTATCTATAAGCATAACAAGCAGAGGCGCTGTTATCGCAACAAGCCTAGGGATAAGCACGAGGTCATCTCTGCATGACAAGAGTATAGCGAGATCGTCACAATACATGTACTTCTTATTCTTCCATGATCGTCGTAGGATTGCACCATTCGTCACAACCGCGACACTATCGGCGTTAGGAATGTACTTATGAACGTGTAACGTGCGCTTGAGATACCTAGTACCCACCCACATATCTTACTTCTTTCGCTATATCTACGGTAGAAATGGCTAGTCAGAAGGCTACAGCATCGGTAATCACCTTGACATTCGGGGATGTCGCTGAGAATGCACATACCATGCAGAAGATCGGTAGTATGGCCGAGAGAGGTATTACCGTTGATGAATTGATCGATATCTACGTCGCACTACAGGCGGATGGTAGCACTAAGGAGGTAGAATTGCATGAATTAACGTACCTAGGCAAGGATGGCGAGAAGAGTGATGGTGAGGGTAGAGAAGAGGCTGTAGTACTTGTTGTACGTGGATTCTTCGATCCTGGTAGGTTGTTGGATGAGCAACTACCGCTCAATCCTGACAAGCAATGTCTCATGCGCGGTGAGGTGAAGAATCGACAGGCTCGATGGAATCTATGCTTCTCCGATACTGCACAGGAAGCTAAGGTAGAGGAAGGACTCGGTACTATCATCCCCTTCTCACAGCTACCTTGTCTGGCAGCCGTACGTGAGAATCTAGGTGAATTGAGTGAGAAGTTGAAGAATTTGAAGTGTGAGGGCAACTACTACTACGATACGTCCAAGTGCTACATTGGATGGCATGGCGACGCGGAGAGACGAGTAGTGGCTGGACTAAGATTGGGGCCATATATCGACGGACAACCTACGAAGGATAGCTTCCCTCTGCACTTCCGCTGGTATCAGAACAGTGAGAAGATAAGCGACGTGTATACGATCGAGCTACGTCACGGTGATATGTACATTATGAGCGAGAAGGCTGTGGGTACTGACTGGCACACACGCAAGACACCTACACTACGTCATTCTGCTGGTTATAAGATACCCGAGAAGAAAGATAAGTAAGTAATATCTACTAATAGGTACTTATCAGCAAATGGGAAGCATTCTCAGCAACATGCCTACGCCTCAGGGTGATAGTGTGGATGGTAAGCTAGCAGAAGAGTACAGAGGTCGGATACATACACGTCGCGTCTATTCCACGCTTCTACCTGTTATTGAGGGATGTTGTACAGTGATTATAGATGAGAGGCTGACTAATACGTACAACTACAACATTCTCGTCGGTAGTCACAAGGAGGACTCTCTACATCTAATACCTCGACTATCAGCGCGAGGATTGGGATTAGAATATAGCTTCGCCGTCAACCACAGATTCACGTCCAGAGTCGCATTCTACAAGCAGTATGAAGAGCTTGCTAGAGAGAAGAGCGAATTACAACACTTATACCGCCTTATATACGTCGACAAGAAGGATATAGTCCTAGCAGGTCCTACCCTAAGTAATGTGAGTGATGCAGACGTGACGAGGGCTACTATAATTGAGATGTTCCACGATATGACGAACGACTTCTGTCCTGAGCAAGCTATTCACGCTATGCTACTATTCTATGGTGATGAGGAGAGACTACCGTGGCGACGGTAGACATAGCGTGAAAAATGGACGCTCATAAGTGCTCAGCGAAGGATTGTCAAGTCACCGAGAAGCTTGTAAGGGATCACTACAACGATTACTGGTGTCAGGAGCACTATCAACAACTAATACGACTGGCACAAGAACTGAATGGTGGATCGTCGAGCGATGATGAGCCTTACTAACTACGTCTATGATTAGACGATAAGAAATGACGAGTAACGAGCCTAGAGAGCTGCGTGACAAGGAGCTAGAAGCACAATGGCAGAAGATGAAGGATGAAGCCGTCAGTGACGAGGAATTGAGTAAGTGGAGCGTCCACTTACCACCTGGGTATCACAAGATGGTGAGCTACGATCTACTAGGGTGGATGTGGGGTAAGAAGCTTGATATGATGATCGATGGAGAGGTAAGTAAGAACGAGTATCTCATCTCAGTCCACTGTGCCAGGATACGTGCGCACAAGCTTGGATATGCTACAACGAGAGAGTATATGGCTGCTCCATTCCCAGACTCATCAAGACGGTATAATATCGTCAATGACGGGTACTACAAGCTAGATCCTAATGGTAAGTACGAGTTCCCTGGTAGTGTAGTTAGCGTTGAGAGAGCGGAAATTGCCAAGATGTGTAATCAGTTATGTCACAACATGGGAATGACACTTAGAATGACAGGTGACTGTGACCATTATCGCGACTTGATGTTGGTAGGTAAGATTACAGAGGACATCGCTAAGTACTCGATCAATGTCCTCTATCATCTCTCTGACTTAGCTGGAGGATACTTGGACAGGTTGGGTTACTATGCTAACAAGGTATTAGACGAATGGGAGAAGGGAATAGATCCACCGGAAGAATTGAAGGAAGGTATCTATCAGATGACGAAATTGATGGTTGTACGTGATTTAGGAGAGAATCTTACAGTAGTAATGGCTTGTATGCGATCTCCTCACTGGAAGAGTGTGTTAATCGAAGTGAACGATACGTTAGCGACGAGAGCGATAGAACGACAACGTCAACCCGCCTCCTACTATCACTGTATCGTACAGTAACAAGACTAGCAGTTAAGTAATAGTAGACATCGTTATATAACATCTATTAGTAGATGTGTAAGCTTACTCCTTGCTGGCGTAAGTCTGCAATTCAGCCTCGAGCTTCTTGTTCTGCTTCTCGGTCTGTTCTAGCTTCTTCTTGAGCCTTCTGACCTCGCTGGAGCTATCGACTGATGACTTACGACCGGACAGAGGACTGCTAGATGGGCGAGAGCTACCACTAGTAGATGACCACTCGAATATTTGGTAGATGTCGTTGAACTTGGGCAAGAAGAGCATTACTGTAGTGACGAAGCCACCGATAGATGTACAAGCAGCTGTAACCATGAAGGTCAGGTTCTTGTTACTATCTCCTACGGCGCATTGGATGATAACAACGACAGTAGCGAACAAGATTGTGTTGTAGACGGACAACATAATAGGACGAGATTCGTCGTACATGGCTCGCGCTTCAGGGGCTAGGTTGGGTATGTTGTTGATACGATAAGCCAGATAGGTACCCCAACCAAGCAATCCGACCGCGTAAGCAATGTTGACACCCATTATGGCCTTCAGAGTGTCAGAGAAGGTACATACGTAGTGATTGAGTGAGATACGATAAGCGTCCTGAACGAAGAGATGAGCATGGAGATCAGTAATAGTAGTCGAGAGGATAGATAGAATGGATTGTACGACGAGAATGGCAAGAACGATAAGGCCTACCTCTGCATTGCGGATACCCTTCGCTTCGAGGGAGATGTTGCCGAAGATACGATAGATACGGTGAGTCTTGGCGATAAGTGGCCCGAACAGAGTCATGAAACCGATAGGGAGAAGAACAGGTCGAAGTGAGCAGATTGTGTTGCCAACCAAGCTCGGCATCCAGGTGAACATAGAGGCGTTGTTGATGGTGTCGCCTGCTAGAATGATGAGGCAGAAGATAGGAGAAGCAGCCACAATTACCTTATGATTCCAATGTACGATAAGAAGAATAGCCCACACAATATCGACAAGAACAGCGATCGACACAAGCACAACACCGGCAATCTCCACACCACTTCCCCACTTAGGTGAGAAGACACGCTCATCCCATGTAGGCATAGGATAGATGAGATTACTAGAAGCAGCGATGGGTGGACCAACGATATAAGTAGTATTACCTGAGTTAGCAAGCTGAGACATGAGAGGAGTGATGATCTGACGATTGTCTACATCGAACGCAGAAGTACCCATGAAGGACTGGAACTGGGAGCGACTGAGTGTGGAGATGATGTCACTTGTTGCATTGGTTGGAGAATTGCGGATCGCGTCCGATAAGAGCATACCAGCCAGCGTAGATTGAGCCATAGTGAAGGTGGCATTCGTACCGTATGTAGATTGCGCTAATGCGTTGTAACCAGGAGAATTGGTGAAGTTAACTTGAGACGGATAGCGAGCGGAAGAGGAGTAAGGAAGGGGTAAGACAACATAGTCGAAGAGCGACATATCGGACACTTCAGAGTTGATGGGAGATACGCCGAAGAACTTGGTGTTCCATCCCTTACTTCTCGTGTAGTTGAGAGCGAACGCAGCACCGTATGTATAGTCACACACAACGACAGCATCTACGTTCGATTCGATGACTTGATCCATTACGTCCATCCATACATTCGTACGATTCTCGATACCAGGGACGGTAGCGATGAAGTAAGGGTCGAATGGACCGACAACTTGTCCGAGAGTATCCCAGTCGAATGGCATGTCTGTGAAGTAGTCTACAACTGTCAATCCGGTGAGTATAGCCTGTTGGTAGAGACCAGAGCACATCTCGGACTGGTACACACCATCGGGCACTTCGATGATACTAATCGTCTTGGCGCCGTTAATAAGCAGATAAGATGGCCATTCTGACATGACTAAGATATTAGCGGTGGGTGATCCGAATGAGCCTGGGACGTTGTAGTATGCTTCTGATGAGTCGCTTGGTGACATCATCAAGTTAATTCCGATACTATAAGCATACTGACGCAGACCTACACCGTCCCAGTCGGTCGGGGCGAACTGGAAGTCAGCTGTGGAATTCGTGTAAGCTTCGTTCATTCCTTGGTATTGTGCACCTGTGTAACCGTAGCTCGAGTAGTTAGATATTACTAGCTCTACCAGGAAGGTATCGCCGTACTTAGTTGTTCTTGCGTCGGCTGGTTGAGCATTCCACCAGTCCCTCCATATCTCGTATCCTCTTAGTGATTCTAGCTGTTGTGGTGCGTAAGCAGAACCGGCTTCCGTTGCATTCAGAGCTAAGTTGACGTGGAATGTGTAGGTCACATCCGCACAATAAGCCGTACTAGTCAAGATTAGGGCAACAATACAGAACAGCTTCGAATGCATGGATAGTAGTGTTTAATTGGGTGACTTCTAGCGACAATAGTAGTAATAGATGATAGATACATAATATACTAGTAGAAGCTTATGTTAGAGAGGAGTACATCGTATAGCGCTATACATGTAAGATGACGACATAAGACAGGAATCTGTAACGCTGTAAACTATACCGAGATGACAACCAACCATCGAGCGAAGAACGTGCTATTCGGCTTGACAGTGCTTGTCATTCTCGTTGTTGCTGCCTCGCAGGACTTGGTCGTGTCGTCACAAGACTTGGTGGTGTCTTCGCAGACATCTTCAGGCTTCCTGACTGCATCCGGTGTCTATGTCTCCCCGAATGACGATATCGTCTACTTCGGCACTCAAGCATACCTGATCATTGACGCCACTCGCATGATCAACGACTCCACTCCGACCGATCTTGACAATGGCCTTCATCCTCAACGTACTGGTACTATTGACACACAGACCAGTGCGGTGGATGGTTATCACAAGCAGACTGATGTAGAAGCCGGTGCCGTTGGTACCCACTTTGACTCTCCTGATCACGTCTGCCCTAGCACGTACTTCATCTGTCCTCTTCCTGGTCCTTATCGTACCATCGACCAGATTAAGCCCCAAGAGTTCGTTGGTCCTCTCCGCATCATCGACGTTCGTCCTCAAGTCAGTGTCAACGTGAACTACCAGATTCAGGTCTCCGACGTGCAGTCTAGTATTAACCGCTGTGGACCTGTTAAGAAGGGTACTTGGTTCATCCAGCAGTCCGGATGGTCTCAATATGGTTACAATGAGTATCTGTACAAGGGTAACACTGGTAGCGGCAACAACTTCCCTGGTTGGGGCGGTGATGCTATCCAGTACCTCGTCAACTACACTCAATACAGCGGTGTTGGTGTCGATACCCTCTCTATCGACGCTGGTAGCAACTTCTACTACACCGCTCACAAGCTCAATATGGGTAATGATAAGGTGGCTGTCGAGTCCGTCGATCTTCGCGATCCTCGTATCCCTCTCTGCGGTGCCATGGTCTCCATCACGCCCAAGAAGCGTCAAGGTGCTCCCGAACAACCTGCTCGTGTCCTCGTCTATGTCCCCATCTACTCTCAGCAGAACCAGAACCAACAGAGAGATGCTGTCGTCTACTCTGGTGCCGATCGCATTGTAGGCGTGTACTGCTTGATCGTTATCGCTGTGTTCGCATTGTTGTTCTAAATCCTACCTTACTATTACTTACCTACTATTAGGTACGATTAGACGGTGAGATCGGCTACTTCTACGGTAGCTAACTGGGTTGTGATGAGGTCAGCTATCTCGACAGCTCTCGCTAATATCTCACCATCTGCATCCTTCCATTCTCTCATCGCCTCGGAGAATGTAGTGGCTTGTTGCTTATTATCCTTGACAAGCTTCTCTACCTGCCTTCTTGTTATATCCTCGTTGTACTCAGGGCTAATCACCTGGAACATCAAGTGACCAGCAGCGGATGACTTGACCTTCTTAGCATCTAAGTAGTATCTCTCGGTAGCTTCGAATTGCGCTAGAAGAGAGGACATTCTACCACTTTCTACCTATTACTAGATAGTTAGCTTACTTACGTCGTACTAACGCCATCTGTACAGCCGGTTCTTGGAGTAATGGGATGGTCTCCTTCTTCTTGCTGAATAGTACCCATCCAACGAGTAATACGATGATTAGTATAGCGACTGCGAAGGCGATCACCCATCCTGTCGACCAACCGAGTGTGGTAGGTGTCATAATCACTGGTACGACGACTTGACTGCCTGGTGCGATCTCACCTTGATCGGGAAGGGCTACGAAGCCACTGAGAGGTACGGTAACGAGAGAGCCGCCTAGTTGTGCTTGGATCGTGTTGATGAATGCGGTGGGTGCGGCACTGGAGGCGCCTCCAAGGATTGGATAAGTGATAGCATTAGACACTAGAGTCTGCACAGGTAGGGTGTAAGTCGTCTTATTACCTATTGTACCAGAGAAGGTAGCTGGTGTCATAGTCTGATTGTTGACAGGGTACATAGACGTGATGTTCGCGTTCCAGTTGACGAGAGGATTAGTAGAGGGTACCATTGTAACGGTTGTGACACGAGCAGTAGCACTGATAGGATTGGATGTTGTGAAGCGTTGCTTATCCATATCATAGTAGACCTGCTTGCCTAGGTTATATAACACACCGCTCTCGACGCTCCATCCTTGTGTACTCGCGCCAGCTTGACTAGATGTAAGCTGGACAATACCAGTAGCATCTACTGTCCAATACTGCGTAGACGTGGCTTGACCGACTTGTGACGAGATGTAGTAGGGAGAGGCCATTTGACGCTTACTTTGTTAGAGTTGTGCGTACTCTCGCTTAAGAATGACCAACAGAAACATACCACACAATGTCATCTGCCAAGAAGTCCGGAGACCTCGCTGCTCGCATCGCTAAGGCTGGAGGTAAGGTGAACGGTTCTGCTGCTGAGAAGCCTGCTGAGAAGGTCGCCCCTGCTGCCAAGAAGGGTGCTGCCGCTAAGCCTGCCAAGCAGACTGCTGCCGCCAAGCCCAAGACTGAGAAGCCTGCCAAGCCCACCAAGGAACAGAAGGCCGAAGCCAAGCAAGGACTTGATCTTGTCATTGCCAACCTCGGTCAAGCCGGATCACTCAATGCTAACAACAAGAAGGCCCTCCGCAAGAGACTCGAAGACGACGCCGCTGTCCATCAGGCCGCCGAACTCCTCTCTAGAATCATCCTCGAAGTCGCCAACGCTCGCGTAGGTACTCGTGAAATTCTCTCGATGCCCGATGAACTTGCTACTCTTATCTCTACCACTCTCGACTTGTCTGTTGTTCTCGAGGAAGGACAGGACCCCATCACTTCGCTTGACGCCTTCGCCACTCATCACCACGTCTCTCCTGACCTCATCCGTCTCGCTGTCAAGCACCTCCAATCTAAGCTCTCTGTCACCAAGTCCGAAGCCACCATTCCGGTCACTTACTTCGCTCTCAATGAGGATTGGAAGAAGCTGCTTGAAGATGCCACCACCAAGTTCAACGAGAAGCGCGCCAAGAGCAAGAACTCGAGCTCTATCGACCTGGACCATCTTCCCTCTCGCGACTTCGCCACTCTCCTCATCATGGCCTGCGCTGACGCTGACGCCGAAGTTGACCACGCTGAACACGGCACTGCCATCGATCTTGGTGTAGATGTCCTCACCAAGGCCACCAAGCCTGTCAAGGAGTAAGCTACTACAACTCTCTACTAATAGAGATAACTAAGTACTATACTAGACTACTTACGTATTATATAGTTAAATGAGCGGTAGACGCTATAGGTGGATCTTCTCCATCATCAAACATAAGGAAGAGGATATATCTGGTATATCTAAGCTTATTGACGCAGAATGTTCGTACGGTACTTATACTAGCCGTCCCGATGCTCTCACGGATACATCTTACCTGGAGTGCTCCATATCGCTGCATGTTGGCACGAATGCGACAGAACTAGTCACTCTACTCGCCAAGTATGGCATCACGACTAACTGCTTGCTCTACATGTAACTGTCTCTACTAATAGAGATTACTAGCTTACAATGACACACATAGCCGTGATACCATACTCGAACAGAGCGTGACATATCTGTTCGTAAGTCATGTTATACTTCGGGTAGATAACACATTCGATGTACTTAGTACCCCATTCATTCACCCTCTCCTTGAAGTTACTCTCGTACGTACCCTTGTCGGTTAGAAGCCTGCTAACACCGACCAAGTCATTCTTAGCGTAGTCGCGTACGTGGAAGACCCACCTATCCTTAGCGGCCATTTTACGCTCTAATAGTAGAGATTAGTTAGCTACTCTCAGTATTATCTCGCTTCTCTATTGGTAGAGATTAGTTAGCTATACACGACACACCCACATCTGATATCGTACTTATTAAGCATTGAGAACAGTTGATCTCGTGTAATAGCTTCCCGCGAGCTTATATCACAATCGAGACAGGGTATGGTAGTTACGTGACAATTAGCTGCTGTGTAGGTCCCCGACGTACAATCGTGATCGATCAATCTCTGTACACCGATGACATCTTGCATTATCACACCTCTCAGGCGGAATCTCCATTGATTCTTAGTCGCCATCAATAGATTTAGCTATAATACTACACGTTGTTCTTCGCGTTAGTGAAGTATTGTGATAGTGCTAACCGCGTTGGATCTACAATGTTGAGAAGTCTATCTATGTCCTTCCTCGCGCCGTATAATAGTTCTAGACGGTAGCAATCGAAGTGTTGGAAGAATGCAAGTTGTAGATCGTCTGACGACAGTAAGATAAGCCACGGAGCATACATGGACACCCAGCTAGCATTGTAGAGGTGTATCCTATTCTTCGACTCATTCCTACTCTTGAGTGATAGGATCTCGAGCAGCGCAATGACATCGTCTCTATCTGCATTGTAGTTATACACAATCTCGTCTATATCTTCGTTCTCTATCGATGTGGTGATGTGTAGCTTACCGCCTGATTCTGCGACGCTAATTGTGCTCACCAGCAGATCTTCTAGTGCCCACTTCTCCCGCACAGCTTGGGCGATTAATACATCATTCGTAGGTGGTCGCGGCAGCGGTACACCCTCGATATAATCTGTCACTTCTCTGTCATCTAGCTTACTCAGTGCGTTGTAGATGACTAATTCCTTCACCTCCTTCGGCGTGTAACGTTGGTAGATGCCTTCCATCCACGATGGCGGTACTTCTCCAACTAGCTCTCTTATCTCACGCATTCGCTCCATAGTACTGTTGCGAGCGAATACTCTCCACGCTACCCTCTGCATAATTGGGTCGCCGAATTGAGCCATCGCTTGTAAGGCTATCTCATCCTCTCGGTACTGTAATTCAGCTGAGAATCGTCTATCCTGCTCAGGTGCTGATACATTCATCCTCTTCTCGTATGATCGCCACTCACCTACTAGTAACGTGTCGCGAGCAATGCGAGGAGCAGCTTTACGCTTACTTAGCGACATCTGGCTAAGTAGCTTATTTTACCACGTACAGTATCGACGCTCTACCATCTCACATACTATACAATATTAATGCTTGTAATGTCGTCAATCCAACTCTCATCTACTATCTACACTTATCACTATATACGTCTAATGACAAGTCCGATTGCGGGTAAAGCGCTAGAAACAGACTGTCAATGGCGAGTGATCAACAGTTCGATTCACTTGTTCTCCAGGCGAGGAAGCTGACCGGCGAGAAGTTCGATGAGGTGGTTGATATGCTCGTTGGTATGCTGTCAGCCCTCCAGACAGACGAAGACGTCAAGATGGATTACGTGTTGTCTTATATCGCCCTTATGAGGGTCGATGATGACTTCCCCAGTGCCAAGTCCGCTCAAGCTTACTCCAACACATTGGTGGCCTACCAGAATCGCGTCGGTGTGACCGAGCGTAATGAGTATCGCTACACTACTACATTGATGCACGCTACTCACACTGATGATGCGAGCGCGATTGAGGAGATCATCGGCCGCAAGAAGGACCTGAGCTACATGGACCAGTTCCCCGGTTGTCTCCGTGACTTGGTGAAGAGGAATGCGTTGAAGGACTCTAGTATCAAGATGGGTAACGTCGCAGCTACCTATCCGGAAGTACTTGTCGTCATCCTTCGTCGGCAACTCAACTACCACGACTTGGCCGATCTAGCCATGTCACAGGATGAGAGGCTTATGCGATTCCGCAATGCCATCTTCCTACACCTTGTCACGACTTGTAAGGGTATGAACGGCACAGAAGGTACGAAGGTGACTGGCATCTCCTTCTCGCTGTATCCCGACCTTAGCGTCGTTCTCCTCGCTAATGAGATGTGTAAGAAGCATCCTCAATCCTTCCTTATGTTCTACGACGACGCTTACGAGCTCGTCGAACTCCTCACGGGCATCAAGCCCAACAATGCAAGCTTGGTTGCTGCTCTTGTGAAGTATACGACGAGCACTCTCAACTTCTATCTCAAGGAAGGAGGTATGCGCTTCGCTACCTTCCAATACGTCGAGAATCCAACACCTGAACAGAAGGCCAACAACGTCATTCTGAAGCGAGAGGATCTCCCGCGCGGTAAGAATGGCCTCCCACTCCCTCTCGTCTTCGCCGACGAGGCTGGTAACACCTTCGTCCAGTCCTTCAAGCTACGTCTCGCCGAAGAGTGGACATACCGTCCTACTAAGGCTTAAAGTGCTTCTTATCTACTAATAGATACTATCATAGTAGTATAGTTACTATCTACTTACTGTGTAAGTAGTATAAGTACTACGTAAAGATCGATATGACGGCACCTACGCCCTTGTTAGTGCCTGGCGCCTTACCCTCGGCGAATGCTCGTGTTGCAGCCGCTTCACAAGCCATTCCCTCCATAGTTCCTCTCGCAGCTCAACAACAGGTTAATACACCGAGTGAGGTAACGCTGAGTCGTATTCTATCGACAACATTGAGCTTGTACGCGGTATTCATCGGTGGTATGTTCTTCGCACCGGTCATACCTAACATCTTCTACTTGTTGCTGTATATCTTCATTGTCGAGTTGATTACGTATGTTACCTACAAGGCAGCTGGATGGTCGTGGGATGTAACAAGTAGGTTATCCATCGCTGTAGCATCCATTCTTGGTTATCTAGTCGGTATTGGTACTTACAAGCTCGTACAAGCGTATCTAGAGGATCAAGAAGCTACAGGAGGACCTAACTCACAACTGGCTGCGAATAATCGCGCCAATGCAGCTCTATCTACCGATCAGATAGCTGCTAGTCAACAAGCAGCTCTGAAGGCGACACAACAGGTATCACAAGCTGGTCAACGTACTGTCTTCTCGTCTCTCACTACTAATCCAATCTAAATGTACGCTAAATTTCTTATATTTTACGCTAATAGTAGTGTTGTACTCTTACTCAAGACCCGTCCATATCTAATGAAGACTGAAAATCAACATGGCCCTCCCTTGGATGCGAAGCCTCGAACAACGCGGTCCTATTGTAGGATCGACCGAATCATCCAGCAAGAAGAAGAAGCAACAGAATGACGTAGTTTATCCTGTATTCCTCAAGTGTGCTGAGATGGAGCAAGAGCAAGAATGGAAGGACTTATTCACTGATTTAGCACACGACCGCATGCCTAAGGGCTGCAACGTGCGCAACAAGACACTAGCTTACACCGACAACTACAAGACGACGCCTGTCCGCATGGACTTGGAGCCAGATGAGCTTAGGAAGCAGCTAGTGTCACTCTTCTCGACGAAGAAGGGATTAGTTAGAGCAGAGGAGGAAGTACCTCTAGCACCTACTGTCCTACCGCTGTCGTGGAAGGAGGTCAAGCGTAAGATCGACCGTAGAATGTACATCTTAGACTATGTATGCTCGACTGGGAGTAAATTGGGATGGACGAAGATATTAGAGGATAGGGCGTATAGAGACGTCTCTGAGTGGATTGATCTAGGCTATATCAGGCAGAACGAAGTAGTCATGGAGAATGGTATAGTCAAGTCTGTCGCTGATGTAGTAGTAAGCGAGACAGGTGTCGTATTAGCAGGCCAGAATGAGAGGAAGTGTAAGGATAGCATCCAAGTAGTCCATCTAGCACGACTCTATCAGCGTCTGCACAGGACAACTAAGAAGAAAGCAGTCGCAGCGGAAGTGGTCGAGGAGAAGTCAGAATCGACAGCATCATGAGCAGAGAATTAGAGCTTACTATATTGGCTATAGCTGGTATAGTAGCTGTTAGAATCATCATGTACCACGAAGTCGTACCTACGCTGTTGTACCTCTTCCCTACTTCTAATTATACACTTAATGTGTAGTCGTATCTAAGAGTAGATAGCGAGAAATGAAGGCTGCTTATGGGTATCTCCATCGTGCAAGTTTACGATATCTACAAGGACCATCCATTCAACAATCCTGGCGTGGTACGACCGGAGATAGGTGCGCTTGTGTGCTACCATCACCCATAGTCGAGTATATCTGGCAATGGTGGTATGATGAAATCTACCCACCTAATTGCCGTTGTTACTAGAATGCGAGCGTTGTGTGTACTAATCTTCATTCTTGCTTGCGTTATCGCCACTCAGGGGTACACCAACGGAACCTGTCCTCGCGCCACGGCTCAGTATAGAGCAATCTTATGTCAAGATATCAAATTAGGCCTTCTACGAGAAGCTAACTATCTTATTGATCAGTACAGTAGAAGTGCAGATATCGAGGAGAGGATATACCTGTTGATAAGGGCGAATTATCTGATGGACTTGTATTGGTCACGTGGGTAGAGAAATGCGGACTGTATACGTGTTGTCATTCTTGTTAGCTTGTGTGATACTTACCCAAGCATGTAGCGATGATGAGATGAATTGTTGTAACTGCCCTAATACAGCTAACAACTGTCCTAAGACACCTAATAAGTGCATATTACCTGCGTTCACAATTGGTATCTCATATTACGAGTTACAACCTGAAATTCTAGCCGATATGATGTATGTTGACCTTCTCTCACGTCTATACTACAATTATGAGTTCATCGAGTCTGAAAGATCTATCCACGCGTAATTAGATTAATCTTGCCTAATAGTAGGTATAAATGGAAGAATACTATCACAAGTACTCAACGATGTACACGTACGCTTCCTCACACACGTACTACGCTAATCGTGAAGTACCAAATACTAATGAACGACAACGACAGAAGGGTACTTCTGGTGATACTAGTACTACTGGCGAGCGTACTGATCTACCTAGTCAGTAGAATGGTGGTTCTAGCGCTATATACAGCTCCAGACTGTAATAAGTACGTACCGATACCTCACAAGAAACTACTCGTCAAATGATGCGTCTATGCGTACTATTGTTATTACTGTATCCTCTGGGTGCATGCTTCTACGCCAAGGCATCGTATCACACAGACGTAGAAGTCATATACCATTTTGGACCGTTCTATTATGTGCACCACGAAGAAGGTAGACTTACACCTAGGGAGGATAATGTGTATTGCTATTCTCAGACAATGAAGCGGTACTGGGACTACAATTACGCACTTAGTAAGCGAAATTGTGACTTACCGCCCGGTTACGGCCAGTATGCTGAAGAATTAACGTCTTCTGAGTACTACAAGTACATAAGTATACACAATAAGAAGTTATTCATCAAGCCGGTATCGATATACTACTAATATTGTCTATTACTAGGCAGGTTTAGGGATTTATTGTGAGCGTGCGTACGTCTTCATCTTCTCCCACGTGTTCGACTAAGTACCCTTCAATGATGGTTGATGCGTGTTGAGCGAGAGCTATGCTAGTTTCATCCTCCTCTGAGCCATCTCGTGGGGTATTCTCAGCATAATACGATAAGGTAGTTAATATACGCCGTAATGCTTGTAATCCTACCGTCTCTCCAAGCATTCTTACTATTTGCTTATGTGCGTTGCCAATGTCCACGTTCTTCCCTCTTACTGATTCTCCATACGCTTGCAGAATACTCATATTGACCCAAGCTACTACGTACTTAAGATTAACTCGGAAGCACAAGGGATAATGCACAATGTTACCTACAAGCGAAGGCGCATTTGACCGATGTAATAGTGTCGACAATCCCATTAATTCGATATCATCCTCAGGGAGTGTCTCCAGGACGGCGCTATATAACTTAGCGAGTGCACTAGAATTCTCTACCTTGTATGACCGCGTACTAAACCCCAATTTTTCATCATCTCTGTACAGCCAGAGAGTCTCTTCAAATCGCTGAATCTTAACTAGATTGAGCAAATATGCTAATCGATCGTCTTCACACATTGTACCTTATATTTGGTCACTTCGCCCCTTAGAAAGGCACTGCTATACCGCAATACCTACCTCAACTATGTCTTCTCGTAATTCTCGTTCTGGTGCGTACAAGTATGCAAGCAACAAGGGTAACGCCTCTCGTCCCCACTTCGATAAGGCTGGTGATAGACGTGCTAAGGACGCTATCCTCAAGAACTTCTCCACCAAGTATGACCTCCCCGCTGGAGCCTTCATTAGCGAGACTCACAACAGCTTGGCCAAGATTATGGTCCCTTACGAGAGCACCGACCCTCGTGCTCCTGTGTGGAGAGGTGCCGTCATCGACTACGAGCACGGATTCGTCGTCAAGCCTGGTGTCCGCTCTCAGATCGTGAGAGCTGATGACTTGGACGCCTTCCTCGCTACGCTCGAGAGCTCGTCGAAGGACACATTCGAGTATGTCCCATTCGTCGGCGGTGCGTTCGTCTCCCTGTTCAAGTACAATGGTACTGTCTACAACTCGACTGGTCGTAGCCTCGGCTTCAGTCATACCCATCCTGGTGCTGTCAGCGTCGCCGACTCTCTCGCGTCTATCGTCAAGGTAGATGGCCTCTTCGAGAAGGACGTCGGTACTTACACTACCTCTTACGACTTCATCCTTCTCACCCCTGGCACGCTCGACGTGACCAAGGCTGACTTGGCCCTTCCATCTGTCATCATCTCGGGTACTACCACGCTATCTAGCGATGTCCACGGTAGCCCTCGTACCACTCAACTTCCCATCGACAACGTCCTTGGTGCGGATGACTTCTATCCTACCAAGGCTGGTGCCTCTTACCGTGCTGAATCTCTCACCGTCGAGAATGCTAAGAAGTGGTTGTCTGGTGAGGTGACTGGTGCGCCTGAAGAGCTCTTGGTGACTCGTACCACCTCCAATGGAGACAAGTTCACCTACCGTCTCCAGCCCCAAGCTGCCTATGATCGCCATCTTCTCCGTGGTGATGTAGCTGATGTGACTACTCGCTTCGTCCAACTACTCAGTGAGTACGAGTTCAGCTACGACGCTACCACTGACAGTGAGATCCTCATTCCCACTCACGGTAAGAATGAAGTCATCCACTTGTCGCCTCGAGGTGGTCTTACCGATCTCCAAGTGCTCGCTCACAATATGGAAGCCGTCCTTCCCTTATCTCGCAAGCAGGATGTCGCGAGGGCTGTCAGCAACGTCAACACACTCACCACCAAGCTTACCCAGTACTTCTCTGCGAAGACACACAATGACAACCACCCTGCTGCAGAGTACTACAACGAATTCCACAAGTACACGAAGGCTGAGATGGCCAAGAAGCTGTGGACATTGCCCGAGAATACCTTATTCGCTTCACTAAGATGGTACAAGCTTGTCTAAGACGCTTGTATAGGCTCTACTAACCGCATAATACTAACATCTAATAGTAGATGCTTCGGATGAGATGAATTGTGCTGTTATATTAATTTTAGTTTTTCTAATTATAGTAGTTATCGAAGTCGGTGTAATAATAAACTATAAAATAATTATAACAACAACGGTGACCTTTGTTGTGTTGACCTTTGTGGTGCAGATTTACAAGACATATAGTCTATATTCACGCATAAGTGAATATGGACCACCCCAAATGTCCCCAAAGGTCACACAAAGGTCGAAAATGACCTTTGGGGTGTTCACCTAAATGGCGGATGATAAGAAGAGACCTAAGTTACAACGAGGATATTTGTTCACAATAGACGATTACACCGAGAGTGATGAAATTACCATACAAGCACTTATCAGTTCTAAGATATGTACTTATGGTATATACATCGACGATATAAGACAAGACACACACGTCAAGTATCTATCGGGCTGTGTAGAATTCAGAGACACGAAGAGTCTCAATGCAGCACGATCATTACTGGCTTCATGTGTTGTGGAACCCAGAACAACTCCGAGTAGTGAGACGTACGAGTATTACCTGAAGAACTGTCGCTATAAGTGTGGAATTGTGCCGAAGAGGCAAGGACAACGTACGGATATACAGGAAGTACGAGACAGTATAGCATGTAGTTCTAGTATAGCACCTTGTACACAACAAGCGAAGAAACTACACGAGAAGCTATCACAGGATCCAAAATTCGAAGCTAGGCGCACTGGAGCTCCGTATGTAGTATGGATATTCGGCGCCTCGGGAACGGGTAAGACTGCTAACGCATTACAATGGTCAACTAATCCTTACGTCGTTGAGAAGCCTATCAACGCTTGGTATGGCTACAACAATCATAGTGATGTATTGATAGATAATATTACAGCATCTTGGTATACTTACGAAGAATTACTCCGTTTGCTTGGACATTATTCATATAGTGTCGAGACGAGTAACGGACCCAAGCAGTTATTAGCAACACAGATAACGATTACATGTCTTCATTCACCTTATGGACTATATAAGGATATAGTGGAGGACAGAAGACTTGATCAGCTGATGAAGCGTGTAGACATAATGATCAAAATAGACGATAATTCTAGTCCAAGGATACAAGAATACTGTTGGGCGCATGAATCTAGGACTATCATGAGGGAAGCAGAGTACAAAGAAAGGGTCAAGAAAGGGGAGATTGAAGAGTTCAAGAAGTTAAAATAAGATGTCTACTACACTTAATATTGGGAACCCTCTCTTGGGTATTACGGATCACGCGATGAAGACACAACGCTTGCGTGAGTACATTAAGGAGTATAACAGAAGAGAGGCTGCCGCTGATCGTGAGAAGCTGATACTCGAGACGCTTCGAAGTATTAGAGACAATCTTAACAAGCCTAAACTCACTAAGAAAGCCAGGGAGGAGTGCCTCGGGATGATAGAACAAGTACTCAAGGAAGTCCCCCAGGAATAACTATGTCTACCACTAGACATCCTACTACAGCTGCTTACTTACATTCACGATACTATCTACATGTTGACCCATATCTGTGAAGCTTGTCACGATACATACTCCACCATTCACTTCGCTCTTAACCATCTCTATCATGGCATCTTCCCACTTCGCATCGATACTATGCACAGGCTCATCTAATATCAAGAAGAGAGGGCGAGCATAAGAGTAACACGCTAATAACAACGCGAATGATGACTTCACCTTCTCACCGCCAGATATATCGTAGAAGTTGATCTCTTCTCCGTCCAACCAAGCACATATCTCCAACAATGGTTTACCCTTCTGACCACTCCTTGTCATAGCTAATTGTACGCGCAGATCGATATCAACGAGGTGTGGTACTAAGCGGTCCAAGTGATGGTTGATAGCGTTGATTGTGTTCGTCGTCCTCTCCGCATACTCCTTGTTGGCGACAGTGATAGCCTCTGATAGAAGCGAGATATGGCGAGAAGTAGTACCATACTTATTAGTTAACTCTCTCACTCTACTACACTCTCTGTGTGCTTCGTACAGCTTATTACACCTCTCCTTCTCCTCTAATTCGCCCATTACACTCGTCAACTCTTCTCTAACCCTTACTATCTCAGCTTGTACCTCTTCTACACTTCTCTTCTCACTTCTACCTGCTAATTCCTTCTCTACCTTCATTCTCTGCTTCACAACACTGATCTCCCCTTCAACAACACTTAGCGCTCTACCTGTCTCTGGTATCTCTTCCAACTCCCTCCTCAACTCGATCTGCTTACTATACTCGCTAAGCTCTTCTACACTATACGTTACATTCTCGACAACAACTACGTTCTTCAACAGATAATACACGTTCTCATCAACATCTGTCCATTCAGGTACAATCTTAGGTAGTATCAAGGTATTATACTCGCCACTATACACATCCAACGTGTTCTTTCTCTGTCTCATTACACCACCCAACGCTATCAATGTACTAAGCTCCTTCTTACGCTCCTTGGCCTTCTCCTGATCACTCTTCGACACACCACCAACAACTAGCTTACCATGCACGTGAGATAACAACTCACCACATGATGGACAAGGATCACCACCATTCGACGACAATATCTTCTCCACTTCTCGCATCTCTTCTTCCCACTTCGGTAGCTTATCGAGTACACTATTATCAATACTACACCCGTTCATCTTCTCCTGTAATTCCCTTCTCCTAGACACGATCCTACTGTAAGCCTTCTTAGCGTCCATTCTCGCTCCCAACACGTCGATATAGTCCTGTATGGCCTTCTTATCGTACTGTACAATACCCTTCACCTTCTCCTGTTCTCTATCTCTCTGTGTAGCGAGCTTGAGCTGCTTCTGTGCCTCGAGTGCTGTAAGATTAAGCTTAGTATCCCTTAATTGTGATCGTAGTAACTTACGTCTCTCGTCATAATCTTCATTCGCTCCTTCCCTCTCCTCTTCTAGCTCTTCTAGTGTCTTATCCACGTTAGGCAGCTTACTTAGCTCCTCCACTAACATCGCCACCTCCAACCCGCTCGTAGCACTAAGCAGTGATGATTGTAGCTCTCTAACACGTGAGACGAGTGGTGATAGGTCATGTAGAGTAGTAGGTGGACAAGTGTCGTGGTTACACTTCCTACCGCCTAATTCTTCTTGATTACGCTGTAATAGCTTCTCCTCTACTGCTAACTGTGTGGTAAGTCGACTTATAGCGTCCTTAGGATTGTCTATACCATCCACAAGAGCGAAGAAGGACGCCGTCGCTTCAGTACCACCTTGTGTGACCAGAGGGTGGAAGGATAACTGGGCAGCATAAGCAGTGATATGCCACAGAGACTCGGGTCCGAATACGCGGTCGATGTGTGCTTGAGCCTCTTCGTTGTTGTACGTGATGCCATCCTCGATATACTCTAATCTCTTGGGTGAGTTCATCCTTGTCACAACGATCGTCCGCTTACCATCCTTCCAGGTCACTATCACCTTGGTCTTAGCGTTCTTCTTCTTGGTCGGCGTTACCTTCTTAGTAGCATCGTACAAGCACCATCTTATCGAGTGTATAATGGTCGACTTACCATTACCGCTCTCACCACGTAAGTGACATATACCTTGCTTGAACGTGTATGATCCCTTGGTACGACCGCGGAAATTGAAGAGATCTACTTGTAGATTCATTTTAGCTGTGTAAATGGCGTTGAAAGCGCGTGTATATCTTGAGATAGTACCTGTGACCAAGGAAGAGCGAGATAGAGAGTGGTATCAAGAGATTGATTACTACGTACAATTACCGTATATGACCAAGAATGAGCGAGCACAAGCACAAAATCTAATGGAACGCGGAGAAGATGAAGATTCGGCTATATACCACGCTAGGCAGTGGTATAGGCTAGATGATGAAGCAGAAGTGATTGAGATGAGTGACGAAGAGTTCTACAATTTCCAGCAAGAACTACACGAGTTGGGACACGATCAAGAAGCGTTCGAAGAGATAATCCAGGTCAACACAGATTATCCTATACTCTTGACGCCAGATATGTGTAAGAAGCTGTACGGTGACTTCCTCACGCATCTAACGGAAGCAGAGGAAGCCGAAGAAGACATTGTCCGGATGCGAGAAGCTGTTGGCCAAGAAGGTCCTTCATACTTCTTAGAGTTATACACGACGTGGATGAGAGCATGCAGGCAAGAAGCGTACATCTACATCCGTTAAATGTATGTATATGCTCGTGTCTTCACAAGTATCGTTCCCACCAGTACCCCCAAGATAGGTAACGAGACTCTATCCATACAACTACCAGAGATGACCAAGCGTGAGAGACAAGAGATAACAGATAGGGTAAGACAAGGAGAGGATCTAGCAACCGCTTCATGGTATGGTAAGCAGTGGTATAAGCTCGATAATGAAGTATATACGGTGACAATGGATAGACATGATTACTACACGTTCCTCCGCGAGTTGGAAGATATTAGAAGTGATGATAACGATGAAGTATTCTCCCTTCTGCTCGAATTCAATCCAGATCGTAGATATAGTTACCTAACGCCAGATGAGTGTAAAATCCTGTATGGTGAGTTCCTCACATATCTAACTGAAGCAGAAGAATTCTCCACGACATCGCTGCAGATCTACAAGGAGTGGATGAAGGCGTGTAAGTACGGTCATTATATCTACATCGACCAAGAGTAATCACGTCTAAAATTAGACGAAATGACCTACTATACATCACTTAACTACTACACACGACCCTACAAGATCCCTGTCCCAGAAGGACAGAAGAATGTTGACTATACCAAGTTATTCAAGCAAGACTTGAAGCAAGGGCAAGTCAGCGAATATATCGCTTACAAACAAGGTCTACCTGTTACACGTCATCTCGTTGAGAAGTATGCTAATAATACACCATTTGGAGAGGTAATAGGGGACACCACATCACTAGGTAATGTAGTGTTCTCGTGTACTGATGGAACGTACGATACCAAGCTTGATCTTAGCACTCTATCGCGTCATTTCGGACTAGTGAAGGACTTACTAGATGATGGCATGCTTAAGAAGGATGAACAAGGTATAATTACCATCCCTATCCAACTTACTATACAGAATATATCGTCTGCTCTCAAGGGTATATACGCAGAACCTCGATGGATGGTGACTTGTAAGCTTCCTCACTACGCCTTACTAGTTCTACGTCCTATTGACACGTCTTATTACTTCCGATATCAATGGTATATGAAGTGGGATGTGTTAGAGACGGATACGACTAATTTGACACATGAAGAGATGTACAAGTTCTTCGTGGGAATATCGCTAGGACTAGATGAAGATACGAGAGCGTATTATAGTAAGTACACGCGTATGTGTGGTGCCGTAATAGGACCCATTGTGGGATATATACTTAGGAATCCAAGTTTTTACGGGGGACATGACCTGTCGAGTGTTGCGCTCAACGATAAGCCTTCGGTGTACTTATATATTATGTGTAGTATTTCTGCTGACGTTATGGGTATCCTTAAACTAGTGAGAACTATACAATTAACTGATAACGCCGAAGGACTTGATATGGTAGATTGGGGTAGTATACAGAAGAGACTGTATCTACTTCTCAGAGACGCTTACAAGCTCGATTGTAATACATTCCACCGTATTGGGGCGATATTGGGGTGGATTACACTAGAAGACTTCCATTGTCCCATGTTCGAGCCTTACTACATCTGCGACGATGACTTGGCAACGTGGAAGGCTCGAATGAGTCAGTAACACTATCTATTACTAGATAACACCGTTAAATGGCCTACTATACATCACTTAACTACTTCACCCGACCCTACAAGATACCTGTCCCAGAAGGATGGAAGAAGTCTGTCAATCACGGTAGAATCTACGAGATCGATATGATAGAAGGATGTGTGACTGAGTATATCGCGTATCGACAAGGCCTACCTGTTACTAAGAGTCTTGTTCAGAGATATGTTACAGATATGGGTGTGGATGAAGAATTGGGCGAGATGAAGTCGCTAGGTAACGTAGTATTCGAGTGCAAAGACAAATCGTACGCTACTGGGCTAGATCTTAGTACATTATGTCGTCACTTCGACCTTATTGATGACTTATGGAAGGATGGTATGTTGAAGCAAGATAATGAAGGTAATATTGTGATACCGATCGACTTCCCTTACGACGATGTATGGTCGGCTATTAGAGGTATTAGTCGTAGAGCTCGTAATCTCGTCAATTTGACGATATTCCCCTATTATTGTCTACGCTTCCTACGTCCGAAGGATTCATCGTATTATATGCGTTATTATTGGCATCTCTACAAGAACCAACTGCGCATAGATAAGGATGTAGAACTAAGTGAAGCCGGCACAGTATCGTTCATGCTTGATGTTAGTAGAGGGTTGGATGAGGACACACGAGCTCATCTAAGCAAGTATTCTAGCATGGTAGGTCCACTACTGGGACCGTTAGTAACTCACCTCCATCGATGGGTACAGGAGTACGTCGATTGGGTGAACTTGAGAATCCTCCTCGTTGATAGACCTTCTGCTTACTTCTACCTTGTATGTCTGGCTCACCCGAAGAGGGAGCGTATAATCGAAGAGTTGGAGCACTTACGATTCACAGACAATGGAGAAGGACTTACACACAAGGAATGGGAGAAGATACAGCAGGAAGTTTTCACGCATATGTGGTGGATGAGAGACAACGACACACTCATCTATCGATATGTTGCCGCTATTCTGGGATGGATCAATCTAGAGGACTTCCCGTGTCCTATCTTCAACGAGTTCTATGACCCCTCAATTATCGCTCAAGAATGGAAGAAGGAGCTTCAATCTAGCGTCTAATTCTTACACCTCTAATCCATCTAAATTATACGTGTAAAACAGACCAAATGTCGTCTATAATTAGACGGTACATAGGACAATTCCCTTGTCTACCAAAGTCATGGAGGACGGGGCACCTCTATTATTCACCTTGTATGTCGCTGATCGAGAAGAACTCACACCGCTTGATCGTACGAAGTTAGTACGAGCGTTCTATGTCTCTACAGCGACAAGAATTAAGTATAGTATGAACAAGGATACGGATGTAGCCATCACCGCTCGTCCCAGCGAGGATGGTCTTCTCGTAGCGCTTGCAGCCCCTTGTATTAGAGTAGAGAGGGAGAACTTGACCAACATTAAGGAGGCTTACCTACGATATACTGAGGCCAACAAGATACTCGGAGAGAGTACTATCACTATGGACCCCGACAATGAGCGTCCCAGGAAGGGTAAGGACTGGGACCCTGTCATGTTGTATGATATGGTCAAGAATAGTAATGAAGCAGCTCTAGCACGCGATATGAACGCTTGGATTGTCAAGCATCAGAATGAGATGAAGAGTAAGAAGTACAGAGATGTCGAAGGTGATCCTGACTTCTATCTCATGTGGGACCCAGAGGAGTACAAGAGCAAGCACGTCACCCTGAAGAAGACATTGCCCGTAGGCTCACCAGCGAAGAATGAGGTGGCCTCCTTCCTCGAGATCGAAGTAGATGCTTGTCCTCGTGACTTACCCTTAGTTAACGTTCTAGACTTCGACAAGAATAGGTACAACTTTGAGGACATTCCACGCATCTTCACTTCTCTTCTCTCCGCCATCCAACGAACCGAGACGAAGCAAGCTGAGGTGTGGGTGGACATCATACAAGTGTCTGCGTGCTTGGATGATAAGCGATATGTTGACGAGATTGACAAGGCCATGTCAGCTGTAATGACCAAGCAGGAGAGGACTGAGAGACACTTGACACCGCAGGAAGTGATGAGTAAGCACAACGAGACGATTAGGAAGTGTGTGAAGCGTCGTGCGTTCTTCGGCTTCGAGACGATGATGGAGCACTTAGAATTACTAGAACCGAAGGCGTTGGAAGAGTGGAAGAATGACTGGATCTGCAACGCTCTGAAGGACCTCTTCAACCACGCCAAGCAACCACTTCCTGGTATGGGTATCCTAGCTGCCCGATATATGCGCGGAACAGCTGTGTACGAGAGTACTAGTAGTAGGACGGGTAATTGGTATAGTTATGACCAGCGTAGTAAGTGCTGGTTGAAGGGCTCTCCTCCTGCTGATAGGATTAATGAGCTAGCCGGCATAGTCGATAATATGGTAACAGCAATCTCTCGCGAGAAGACGACGGAGGAGGACCAGAAGAACAATCTCCACCTGAAGACGTGTGGTGAGATGGTACAGTCACAGCTCAACCGAGAGAAGATTATGAAGGAGATGAGCGCTGTACTTCGCATGGACTCGTTCGCTCTGGTGGCCGACAAGAACTACAATATGATGCCGTTCGCCAACGCTTGTGTTGAGGTTGTGGAGATGGGTGATAGTAGGAGAGTAGTGATACGTAACCATCGTAAGCAAGACTTCACGACGAAGGTAGTTGGTGCGGTCTACCATCACGATTACACGTGGGAACATCCAGACGTGATGAAGGTGATGGACTTCTTCCATAAGTTCATCACAGACCCAGAGAGCCTTGAGTGGGTGTTATATTGGTGTGGGTCATTGTTGTGGCGAGGTAACCGAGATAGGTGTATCTTGCAGATGAATGGTGGAGGCGGTAATGGTAAGACGATCTTCGTCAAGATTGTTGAGACACTAGGTGAACATGCCGTACAATTGAAGGCGGCCGCCTTCTACACTGAGAAGCGAGCAGGCGCTGCTGATACTGAGTTCTACGCGCTGAAAGGTGCTAGTGTAGCGATTGTCGAGGAGATTGAGCCAGGAAGGACTGGTAGAGTGGTCGTCGCTAAGAACCTGTCAGGTGGTGGTAGATTAGTGTTGCGTAATCTGTTCCAGACGGAAGAGATGGTAGATAGTACTGCTAAGCTTATGTTCGTCGGTAATGTACCTCTCCATTGGCCAGATGATCAAGCGATGAGAGATCGTCTATATCACGTCGAAGTAGACAGTAGATTCTCTGATAGCGCACCAGCGACCAAGGAACAGCAAGAAGCTGAACATCACTACCCTAACAACAAGAACTTCGTCGGAGAGATTGACAAGCTACAAGACGCTATCATCTGGGTCTTCACCGAGTACCTCAAGAAGTACGTCGAGAATGGCGGTCTGCCCTATAGTAAGAAGATTGACGAGGATACTAAGAAGTACTGGCACGAGCACAACATCTACCGTCAATTCTACGAGTCTACCTACGTTGAGGATGGTGTCTCTCGTGTCGCTCAGCAGGACTTGTTCAAGGTTGCCAACGCATACTTCAAGGGACGTAACGAGTATAGCAGGGAGAAGTTAGTAGTCTACCTGAGGTCTAGATTAGGTACTTATGGCGTCGATGGATGTAAGACTGGATATGACGAGAAGAGCGCCCACTTCTGGGGTATAGATAAGATAGACACACAAGCTTAAGTATATCTAGTGATAGATACGAGAAATGGTACTTGTAGAGCTTGTATCGCCTAATAGTGGTAAGGTGAAGCTAGAATCGACAGATCCGCTCTACAGTGCCTTCTTCAACTCACTAGAGGAGATAGGTGGTGTAATACCCAATCGACTAGACGTACCTGACTACATCACGGCGCAATATTCAGCATGGGTGAGATTACTTGATTGGATCGAGCTTACACCTAGCGTATTCTATCCCGGTAATGGATTCTACAATGGTGTGAAGGGCGCAGATGAATTAAGAGCTAAGGCACCAGAACCTGTCTATCTAGCGGAAGTATACGCGTTCATCGGTTACATCGCCACTCCACCGGAAGGATGGCTCAGATTCGTTGCTGTGGACGAGAGGACACCTCAAGTAGATAGATTACGTCACTACCAGACAGTGGGTAGGATAGTGAGAGGCGATGAGACGATGGAGATACATCACACGAGCGGATTGTGGTATGATCGACTCTATAAGGACTTCCAGATCGAAGAAGACCCAATTAGACGTAGAGGACAGCCATACGGCGTAGATATCAATCAAGCGGCGAGAACACCCATATCGGAGGAAGAATACGAGAGACTGATCAATATCGACTGGCTCAACACATTACAAGGCGTGCGTCATAACGCATTAGTACTATCAATCGGTACTAATAATCGCTTCTCACTCGTCCAGAATGGCGATCTCGACTGGAGATTAATCTTGTGGCAGGATGTACTCACTGTGAAGCATAATTGGCTACAGAAGCCGGAAGTTGAGAGGGTAGGTAACCAGTACGTACAGAAGCAGACGACGAAGGCGGGAGGTACTCCAATGTTGTGTTATGCGTTGGCAGGCGAGAGAGTGCCTAGGAAGCCTAAGTACTTCGTACCGCACAAGGCATACATGGAGTTACCTAGTATGCCTGGTACTATCTCGTTCACAATGCGTTCATCGAAGGCAGAGAGTAGAGCACCTATTAGCTTCGAAGTATCCAGCTTCGGAGAGCTCTATAACCGTACACTTCGAGCAATTACGTTAGAGGAAGGGTATAGCGTCTACAACTCGGTAGAATTGGGGTTGAGTGTACTTCTTACAGGTGGTAAGTATAGGGATCTCAACAGGATGTATGAGGGCGATGTCATACCCAAGGAACGCTCTCCTACCCATACAATGTCGAACACAATCTACTCAATTATCCCTCTCCTTCACGTCACTGTCCTTCTCCAAGTACCACGTAATCGCTTGAAGACGACCGAAGGATACAACAATATCACACTCGATGAGAAGGACTTCGCTGAGACGGTTAATCTAGTTGTTAGTACGCTAGGTAGGACTGCCCTACACTTGATGGTGGAGACGCTGCTACACTACAACGAGGATGATGCGAAGGCCATCGCGTTCTGTACGGCAGCTGGAAGTGTGCTAGATGATGACTTAGAAGGCCCATTCATCAAGCTACCAGACTAATTACACACGCAGATGTATAATGACGATTCATCAAGCTACCAGACTAATTACATACGTTACATTCCTACACATAGGAAGCTAAAGACACGGATGTCTAACCTGCTTGTATTCGCTGATTCGTTCACGTTGATGTGTGACAATCCGTCTCCTTCTTGTGTATGTAGAATGTGTGTCATCAAGTCATGCCCGCAGTTGTCTAAGATGTTGGCGAGCTTAGGCTTACATTACACCTGCCAACAGAAGTTGATCGACGTAGAACAGGTAGCGTTAGAAGTGGCAGACATACTAGTTAGATCGAGTGAGAAGTGGTGTCCTCCCAAGGTCGATTATCAAGCGAAGTACAAGTATCCACGCTATGGGACGATACTTACGTGGAAGGAGTACTTAGAGTACGCGAGCGGCCCGTATAACGAGAAGTTGAGGGCAAAGGTCGGTGGATACTTCAATTCCCTCAAGAAGTACCGAGTCGTAGAGATTGAAGGGGATCGTATCAAGTTCTCGCATCACCTGCACATCAACGCGAAGATGTGCGACACAACAGAGTGGTTGCTGCATAACCATCTTATGGATGCTCTAAGCAACGATCCTGTGAGATACTTACTCCCTGATATCTACGCGGTAGATGAAGAAGGAAGAGTATACACAGAGAAGATATTAGGATTGTCTCTCGCTAGTGCTCTTGCTAGGAATCTTATCAAGGCAGAAGAAGTAACTCTCATTCTGTGTGTAATACATGGGTTATTAGCATATCTACATCGTCATCTGGGGTTCATCCACGGCCAGTTGACGATCGACAATATCATGCTGAGAGGTATCAACAAGCCGACTACTCACAAGGTACCCATCATCCTAGCTAATGACTCAATTAGCTGGACAGAGATGGCATTCTGCCCTATCCTGGTAGACTTCTCACATGCAACTACACACAGTTATTCTCGCCTTACACACGACTGTTCTCCATTCATCGGTGAGTTGAGTGATATTCGCTCTCTATACGCTGGATTACAGGAGAAGTACTACGATCCAACCGGTACTTACATGCCGAGGAAGACATTAGGTAGGATATTCGCTTCTGCGCCTCGCGGTATGGTTAGACCATACATTCTACCACTAATATGTCCAATGATTACACATACAGATCTACTACACGAACATCTCGGTAGAATACTGGATAGCGCAGATATGGAGGTAGATATGACGATCGAGAGTAAGGAGAAGGCTGCATTAGACGGTCTCATGCAGTTAGACGCGTAAACACAACTATAAGTAGTTAAAGTATGATATGGACAGTAACCTACCAAAGTGTTACGCTCTAGGTGAACATAATGTCACACATGCAGAATGTTCGGTCGGTAAGATATACTTCTACCGTAATCGTCTTACTCACTCTTATCAACTTGTTAAGGTGTGGAGTAAGCGTCCTTACCCTCTAGTCTCGATAATGGAGGCTAATACACACGTAGATATAGGTTATCGTGGATTCACCCAATTATATAGAGCTATACCTCTGTATAAGACGCCAGAAGAGGAACTAGTTGAGTACTTACGTAAGATAGGTATATAACAAGCGAAAGGTCTCATGGACAATTGTACTAACGGTTCTCTCTGTATCTGCCAGGGTTGTCTCGTTGCTCGCTTCGCACCTAAGAGGTGGCTAGCTAGATCGGGTAATAACGCGTATGAAGCGGCTAGAGAACGTGTAGAGGAAGAGACTGGTGTCGTGATGCTTCTAGCACTAAGCAGTAACAGATAAGAAGGTAACTACTAGTAGTTAACAAAGCGATGGCGTCGTGTAAGAAGAATTGTGGCGAGCGTAAGAAGTGCTGTGAGTTACTCTGGAATCGAGCGATCCTGAACGTTCTTGGCACATTGAGCGATCCTACAGGCTCCTTCGGTCAACCGTCCGGCCCAGCAACAGATACGGTCGTACCACACATCTATGCCGATGCTGACGTGACTGTAGCACAATGGAATGGTACTGTGTGGACAGATGGATTAGCTGCACCTCCTGACTCAGTCACGAACTACTCATTGAGCTTCGTCGCCCCTTCTACTATCGCTCCTGTCTTCGGAGCTGTTACACCCGGCGTTGTTGCCCAGGCTTGGGTGGTCAATCCTCAGGTAAGCACGCTAATTAATGGTATGTTCGTCATTGCTGGCGTGATTGGTACTGTACCCACTGTCGTTGTGTATAGTTCGACGCTCAACACACTATCAACTACCGTTCTCCCCGGTGTACCCAGTGTGCTAGCGTACAATGGTAACTATGTGGTCGTAGCTGGTACAGTGAGTGCTGGTGTGTATTACTTAGCTGTGTATGGTATGGGTATTGGAGGTGCTCTTACACAGATCTCTCTGTATAATTACGGTGTACCTGTTACTAGCCTCTCCATCACTACTGTCGATGGTGCAACGAGTGGTGTTACGCGTACTCATGTCATCTTATTAGTGACGACGCAAGGATTCTACCTACCAGGAGAGATTATAGGCTACCCCAACCCTGTACTGACGCTGGCAACAGCACCTCCTGGTGACCTATTCATCTACGAACTTCTACCTCTGCTCAGCCCTGTATATACAACACAGCCACCCGTATTACTCTTCTCTTATCGTTATGGTGGATTATTGTCAGCGTCTTATTCTCGCAGGAAGAACGTTATCTTCGCGCTTAACTATGGTAGTACGGTGGTGAGCTTCTCTGCCATCTGGAGGAGTGATGGATTGAGCGTAGCACCTAGTTCTTACAGTAGTTACGCTCCTGGAGCTGCCGGCGTCTATGTGGTGGATGGCGTAGGATTCACCAACTTGATCGTGTACGGTGCAGGCGAGGTGGTAGCGTACAACGTGATGACCGTACCAGCCTAAGAACATCTAATAGTAGATGTATACTAGTTAATTACGCGTTTAACACGACTGATCTACTTACACTGTATGCTAGTCCCACCAGCTATCATACCACTTATCTACGTATTCTCTAGCTGTATCTAGCTGTGATTGTGTACCATACGCGTTGAACTGCAAATCTACGCCATAACTACGGAATACGTATATTACATTCGTCATCTGGGTGAAGAAGCCCTTCAGATAGGTCTTTAAGCTTCTAGCGCGATACTCTGATGGTAACGGGATACAGAAGGTAAGTATCTGTTCTGACATGCTAAAGTGTAAGAATGAGCAAGATTATCCTTCGTTCTGAGAGTGGTAAGTGGACGTATGAGACAACGACAGACGACGCTATCTTTGCTCCTATTCTCGGCAGTATGATGGAGGCGGGAGTAGCGTTAGAGGAGGAGTTAGTCATACCTGGAGCACTGGGTGAGGCGTTAGAGAAGGGGTGGAAGTATATCGAACTACTTCGATCATGGGAGAAGTGGGAAGACGAATATGATAAGTGCATGCTTCCTTCAGATGTACAGCGAGAACTACCTACTATGCCTTCCGTCGTGCTATATAAGAAGATAGAAGTCCTGTCGAAGGCATTATCGCTACCTTATGGATGGGAATCTCATACCGTTATCGATACGTCATTCTCTGTACAAGAGCGTACACACCACATGGAACAGTCTATGGCGTACTTATTCTTACACCCAGAGTCTGTGATAGCTGTTAGGAAGCGTATGTCTCCCGTTCTTCGGCAATTGGACGAAGATGTAGGCGGTAGTGATACAACAGTGTCTCTACTTGCACCATTCTACCGTAATGTATGGCTTACTAAGGGTATAGTGAGCATTACGATGGCTGAAGTACTTACATACCTAGATTGGGAGCTTGTGAGGAGTTACTTCTCCAACGAGTTCTATGCACCCGTACTTAATCTCGCTAATAGGATGCTAGGTGAACCTGATTCGATGCACGGAATTTATGGTCTGGATGTGCCATTGAGAAGGATAGATAACAAGATCAAGCTCAGTGTAACATTCAACGAGACTGATAAGTGCGTGGGCGAATTGTACACTAAGCTGCTCTACAACATACCAGAAGATGTCGACCCGATGATGCTGGGTATGGAGCCTATTCTTAAGGATCAGACTATGCCTCTAGAGTATCGACTAGTATGTCTGCGTAATGGTAGTAATTATGTTCCCGTGAGCGATCTTGTATGGTGGATTAATACAGTCATCATCAAGAGATCAGGAAGTGAGTATTATCGGTGTGAAGTTACTCTCGAACACGTTACTCCCATACGACATAATATGTTTGATATGGTTGCTGAAGATCTAGGTAACGCGATAGGCATATATGCTATGCGTCGTATCTTGTTGTCATTGAGATGTTATGTGCAAGGATTGACATCTAACCAGAGACAGTGGGTATACAGGGTGAATGTAGGTCCGCGCGACAGTAACACGACAAGGCGTGCTGAGCTCTTCATCCAGTCGATCAACAAGTGGATGGAGAAGAATAGTGAGGGAGATGAAGGTGTAAGATGCTTAGGTATGGGAGACAAGTAAAGACATCTACTAATAGATGCTGGTTATGGTGCCTTCATATATGCTATTTGAACGGGTCCAAGGAGTTCGTCGATACAAGCTACGAACATGAGCTTATCCATCTTACCCAGACTCTGTTTAGTCATAGCTGTACGCATTACGCATAGAAGTGTTCGAACATCCCGCATGAGGGGACTATTGTGTGTCTTATAGTACTTCTCTTGCGCTATCTCTTCATCTGTCTTCTTGGCAATATCTTGCAAGTACGACACAGCGGATCCTTGCTTGCCGGCTGTCCTTATATCCTTGCGAACCGCTTGCATGTGGCGAACATAGTCCTTGTCTGGAGATTGCATAACCATAGCGACTGCGAGATGTTCTGCTCGAACATTGGCAGTCTCCGGTTCGTCCGAAATATAGTCGTATTCACCTTCAGATAGAGCCATACGGCAAGCTGTGTTGATTCTACTATCCTTATCCGCCTCAGGCGCTGTCATTGTTATTCTCTGTATTTGCCTGATATGCTTTGATTTCCTTCTCTGTAACGATTAGAGGGGATTTCGGTATCCAGAACAATTCCTCACATTTTTCACTGTTGAACCTTAGAATGGATGTGATTCTCCGCCTTAATTGATCAAACTGGTCAAGTGTTGCGTAGTAATCTGTAAGATCTTCCTTCTTGTACATATATAACGACGTTGGTGAGTACAACGATGTAACTACTATCTTCTTGGCTAAGAATGGCTTATATCCATCTTCCGTGCGTACATTGTAAGGAGCTGAATCGAGAAGTAGTAACAACTCGTTGAAGTCGTAACAGTATACCAAATTCTCGATAATTACATGTTCTTGTCCGTTATACCCATCCCATCTCTTCAGTGTACCACCTATAATGAATGGATCGGTAGTAATCTCCTTCGCCTTCGTTGTCTTGCCCGTGCCCGCCTTACCGAAGTGCCATTGTACGTCCGGCTTCCAATCTCTAGAAGGTCTCTTATGCTTGGTTACTGGTGATATAACATGCTCCTTACCTTGATCGGTTCTACACCCTTGACCTACAGGAACATTACCGTATTCCCAATACTTACCTTCTGACTTATACTTGTTGCTCGACTCAAGCGGGGATTGAGTACGTAATTCTACATTACAGCCAAGGAATAACTTACGAACGGTAGATATTCGCTTCGTTGTCTTAAATTCAATACTACCATCGATATCATCTACTATTCTTCTACACACTCCGTAACTGCAACTAGCTCTTATAACAGCTCTAATCCGTTCTTCTTCGGACATAGTACATCCTGAATAAGAGAATAACCATCCGTGAGCTCTCTTGTCGCTAGCCATTTAGTGGTACATAGGTGCCGGTAAAAAAGTCAAATTTACACTAAGCTAGAGAATTAAGTACTATATACTTAAAATCATCGTATAACCAACTGAAATTCGTCCGGTAAGGAAGTGAAGTCAAGTTATTTTATTATATAGTAGTTACCCCACCAGAATTTACACACCCGCACACTCCAACCCGACCATGTTTGACTATGTTATATAATCAAACAAACGAGCATGAATTCTAGCGAGTACCTATTCTTAGGTATAATTACACGTTCACAGTAGCGAATCGAGCGAGTCTAGCCTGCCTCATCTTATCAGCATCAATCTTAACCTCCTCAACCACCTCTTCTATTACCTTCACTTCTTCATCTAACCGGTGTCCCAAGCATTCTACACCACTAATCCTCGTCCATTCCAATCTCTCTGTACTCGAGAACGTCCCACAACATAGACTCTTGTCCTTCTTCAGCCTTCTCACCTTCCACATCACTCCACTTCCGTTCGTCATCACGATATTACTCACCCAAGGCCCACTTCGACTGACCAATCCAACGAATGTAGACAACTGAGCCCAAGTTACCTTACCCTTCTTCTTCCACTTGCATTGTACGGCGTGATAGCCCTCCTTACTGTGCGCGACAAGGTCAATACCGATATCCTTCTTGCCCAGTACTAATCCCTTCTCAACTTCATTCCCTTCACAGTATTCGTGCCACTCCTTCAGCGTCCACACCTTGTCATACTTCTCCTGAGCAAGTAACCAATCCTTACAGAAGTACTCCCACATAGTACCCACGCTCAACTTAAGCTCTCTCTTCTTCAACTCGCTGAGAGAGGATACAGGTCGGTTATAGTGTGCAGTCACAGCCTCACACAAGCGAGAGAATACGTGATCTGGCTCGACGGACGAGAGTAAGTACCCAATATGCTTCTTATAGTCGAATATGTCGAGCGAAGTAGACATTCTACTACTTTAAAGATGGGCGTCGACGTATATACCTTTGCATCTATCGTACGTATTCGTCCTGGTGATAGGCAGCAGGGTGACATGCACATCCAGCTACGAGAAACGACTAAGGAAGAAGCTAATCTCGTACAAGACTTCGTAAGTCGTGGTATCAGGAAGACGACAGCAGAGAAGATGGTCAAGCAATGGTACAAGTTAGAGGGTGAGATAGACCGATTCTACATGGCCGGTGACGACCTTCACTACATGCTGTATAATCTGCGAGATGCAGGGATTGACGCGTTAGAATTGTTGTGGTCGTACTATAGCGGTGAAAATGTCGACTACCTTAGTCCCGATCAATGCAATGAACTATACGGAGAGTTCACCACCCATTATAGCACCGCCAGAAGAGATCTGTCAAGGGACAACCTCAGTCTATACGAGAGCTGGATGAGCGCGTGCAAGGTTGGAGGATACATCTACTTCTCTTAGTTGATCGTCTACTATTAGACGTAGATAGTAGAGATAAAATGGGGTGGCAGATTGAAGTATTCACTACGATCACCCCTGTAAGTAACGCTGAAGTAAGCGCTAGTTACGAGGACAGATATATCAAGTTACGCCATCTAACGAAGAATGAGCGAGACAAGGCACAGAAGCTCATGGAGGAAGGATACAGCCAAGAACTAGCGACAAGAAGAGCTAAGCAGCAGTACAGGTTAGATGACGAGGTAGAAGACTTCTACATGGAGACACGTACCTTCGATCGCTTCACCAAGAAATTGAAGGGGATAGCTGTCGATAAGAAGGCATTCCTACCTATCTTCGAAGAGTACGTCATCACACCGGAGGAGTCGAAGAGATTGCACGGTGACTTCTTGACGCATCTAGCAGATGCGGAAGAGATGATGGATGTGGGCGATTTCGAGTTCTACAAGCTGTGGATGCAAGCTTGTAAGCATGAGGGCTATATCTACATACATTAGCGTTATCTACTAGTAGATATTGCTTACTTCTCACCGAAGACACGCTCGATCAAGTCAAACACACAAGAACGAAGGTCGTGGGGTAAATGATATGATGAGAGATGATGGCGCTTGATGACAAGATGGTAAGGTGCGCATATTCTCTTCGGTGACTTCTCTAGTGAGGGATGGCGAAGATCGAGCATACTAGTCACTCTTACATGTTGTGATGTGTCCACATCGCAATGCATCATATACTTCACGAGAGCCTCCACAATGGTAGAATCATCGTGCATGGTAGTCGCAATGAACTTATCCTGGCTGAAGTCGCACATAATAAGCGAATTAGCAAGCTTGTAATTTGCACACTTAACAGCTTGTACGAATGCCCATCCCTTGTGTTGTACAAGCTTGTGTCCTTCCTCAGTCGACAAGTACGATAATCCATTAGAAGTAGCAGCTAGAATCTCTACACCGGGAGGGAGTTGGAAGTAATGGCATCCATAGTCTTCAACGTCGCGTGCGTGTGCGTAATTACAGAATGATATGATACCTCGCTTCTCTTCTTCACTGACCTGTGAGATGAGATGTGTGACTAACTCAGAAGGTACACCCGTAAGATCGAAGAGGAGGAAGTACCCATTATGTACAGGATTGAGCGTCTGTAATAGGTACAATGTTCGATCATCGAGCTTGCATGGTATGCTTGCCATTACTGCGGAGATTACACGACCAACTTCCTGAGTCGTAAACTTGTCAAGCAGGACGGTAATCTCACCGGGAAACTCGCTGAAGAAGTCACGGAAGAGTAAGAAATGGCGCTCTAGTGTCTCAGCCCGATAATCCTGGTCGAGTACGCCATCTTGACATACAATTCTTATTCTCCTTCCAATCTGTGAGTCAGCGATATCGGGAATGTCAGACCCTTCCTTGAGCTCTCCAGCGAGCGAGTCGATAATATGTGGTGTAACCTTCTCACCCTGCACGAATGCAGTTAATTCGATATACTGTGAGTGTGATAGTCTCGTTGATAACCCTAATACTTCTATATGTGTGTTCAGATCGTCGAAGTCAATACCGTACACGCCAAACTCCGTAAGAATTGTGAACATTCTACCACTTTCTACGTCTACTATTAGATGTTCTTATCTCATGATCTTGGCGCGATTAAGGTTGTATCGCCACAATACTTGCATGAAGTCGGTCGTACAGAGCGCCTTACCCAATGTAACCTTACAACGGAGATATGTGTCAGATACCACGTCATCATCCGTACACTTCTCGTAAAATCCATCGGTACATGAGTTCTGTATGAGAGCGTCAACATTCTCCATCTCCTCAGCGCTGAAGTTATAGATGATGAATGTCCAGTAAGTGTATGTAGTAGCCATGCGTTTGCGAAATGTCTGCGATGGACCCAATCATACTACGCTCTTCTAGTGGTAAGTGGGAGTATAAGACACGCGTAGGTGATCCTATCTTCGCGCCTATTATTGGTAGTATGAGAGAGGATGGAGTAGAGGTGGGGAGCGAGTTGGTTATACCTGGTGCATTGGGTGAGGAACTAGAGAATAAGTGGTGTTATATCGAGAAGTTGAGAGAATGGGAGACTTGGGAAGCCAATCGGGACAGTAGGCCGGACCTTGTCAAGTATAGCGACGTAGAAGTGCTGTCGAGAGCCCTATCCTTGCCTTATGGTTGGGAAGCGCACACGATGATCGATACGTCTTATCCTCTACAGGATCGTGTTCGTCACATGCTAGCTTCTCTAGCTTACTTGGAGTGGAGGAAGCATAGTGTGTCAGCGATATACAGCTACATGGACACTATGGTAGAAGCTCTATATAAGCGAGCTGGTAATATTATCTTACCATTCCTTCGTAACATATACCTCAAGGACGATAATGGGTTCAACGCTAGTATATTCACACAGATCGATTGGGAAGCTCTTCTCAAGCTCCTACCATCATCAGATAAGTGTACTACAAATCTGGCTAAGTTCGTACTAGGACAGAATGAAGAACCATGTATGGATTATGGTATTATGCTGACAAGTAATGACATACCTCACCTTCACATGATGATTGCTGAGTCTTCTCTTATCACGTTATACACGAACATTCTACACTCTATGCCAGAAGATATTAGTCCTATATCCCTTGGAATGGCACCAATTTGTGTAATATCTCCTATTCCCTTAGGCTTCCGCATGCATTACGGACTTGACGCTCTATCTGGTGAGAAGTACATTACATTATCACATCTCGTCGGGTGGATTAACTCATTCATCATCGTTAGATACGCTTCCAAGTCCAAGAACGGGAACCTTAGAGATACGATAACGATCTTATCGACTAATGTGGGGATAGTGCAGAAGCTATACAAGACAATCGGATTGTACGCTATGCGGCGTATCTTGATCTCTCTGAGAGGTTATGATAAGGCCGTAAATGATCCAAAGTGGTCTTGTGGCCTCGATATAGGTAAGGTATCGGCTGCTGACGCTTATCGAGCAGAAATGTTCGCTAACGAGCTGGAGAAGTCCCTAGAGCAGCACAAGGGTGAAGACGAGGGTGTAAAGAAACTAGCGCTAGGATATTAGTTATCTATCTACTACTAGATATCGTCATTAAGAGAGTCTCTTACTCTCCTTAGCTCGCTTGTATCCGTATGACCCCATAGCATGCTTCAGACAGTCCTTCCATTCATATAGATTGATCCGATTAGGTAGTATATGGTACGGTGTATATACCTTCCTATCCACGTTACCAAGCTCTTCATGATAGATTCCAAGCATAGTACAAGCGGTTACGAAGTGTCCCTTATTCGTTGTACGCACTGCGAACTTGCAGAGAGAATCAGCTACCTTCTCACGTTCCTCCTTCGTCAATCCAACGAATTCATCCTTGTGGAACTCTCCAAGTACGTCAGCAGCGAGTTCGATCTCCTCATAACCTATCATGTTGACGAAGCTCCATCCATTGTGCTTAACAAGCTTAGATCCTTCTTGTGTAGCAAGATATGCACGTCCATAAGAGGTAGCACACAGAACCTCAATGTCAGCAGGTAGCGGCAAATTCACTATCTCCGCGAGCTGAACGGCGTCCCACAACACACCAGCACGTACAATACTATTATTCTCGACTTGTGAGACGTTCTTCACGAGATCGATCACTACATCGCTAGTAAGCCCATTCAGATGGAAGAATAGGAAGTACCCATTATTGACTGGATTGAGCGTGTGCAGAGCGTGTAATATATCGGTTGTAAGAGAGACCTGTACCTTCTCACTGAGTGCCTCAAGAATAGCAATCATATCCTTAGAACCGATGGTGGGAATAGTGATCTTGTGCTCGTTGGGGTACTCTTGGAAGAAGTCTTGGAATAGTACGAAGTGTCTACAGAGTGTCTCCATCACCCACTGAGGTGACACTTCACCGTCCTTACACACAATTCTTATGTCTCTACCTCGTTGTATAGGACATTCCCCTCTTACAGATGATTCCCAGTGAAGAGATGCTGCAAGTTCTCCGATAAGCCTGGGTGTCACCTTCTCACCTCTCATCATTGCCTCTAATTCTACATATTCTACGTGTAGTACATTACCTTCTACACCAGTGATTGAGTAGTACTTGCTTAATTCGTCGGCCTTGACACCGTATGATCCTAACAGTGTGTTACATGTATACATGGTAGTGTTTAGTGTTGAAAGTCATAGATGGAGACCATCACGTTACAATCTAGTAGTGGTAAGTGGAAGTACAAGACGCGAGTAGGTGATCCTATCTTCACACCTATAATTGGTAGTATGAGAGACGAAGGAATCGAGATAGGTAGCGAACTAGTAATAGATGGAGCTCTAGGGGAAGAATTAGAGAAGAAGTGGCACCTCATTACTGCGTTGAAGCAATGGGAGACATGGGAATACAAGCAAGGCGGTCATCCTGATGCGGTACAATATCGAGACATAGAAGTCCTCTCGAGGGCATTGACGTTACCACCAGGTTGGGAGGCACATACGATGATAGACATATCATATCCTCTACAGGATCGCGTCAGACACATGATGGCGTCTCTATCTTATTTAGAATGGCGAGAACTGAGCATTATGGAGATGCGTTGTTGTATGAATGTAATGGTAGGAGCTCTGTACGAACGATGTGGTGACATTATCCTTCCATTTTTGCGCAATACACAACTCAAGCGTGGTGGACTAATTAACACTGGATATGTCACAGAGATTGACTGGGAAGCTCTTCTTAGTATGATTCCTCCAGATGGAGATAAGACCGCTATACGTCTGGCTGAATTTATGCTCGGTAGGAATGTGATGCCTTGCTTAGATTATGGTATAATACTGACAAGTAACAGGATATCAAGCCTCAAGATGATGATTACTAAGGATTCATTGATTCCTCTATACATCAGAATTCTGCGCTATATACCGGAAGACATAAGCCCTAGTGTCCTAGGTATGTCGGTGGTTATAGCCGAGATGCCAGCCTCTCTATGGTCTCGACTAACGATCGGATTGGATGTATTATCGGATGATACGTACGTTGCATTCTCCGATCTTGTTGGATGGATTAACTCATTCATCATCACACGGTACGCACACAGTGGGGCTTGTGTCTACCGTACAATTCGAGACATAAATGACATTCAGTCTTATCAGCATGAAGGTATAGCTGGAGAGTTGTACGAAACTATAGGATTATATGCTATGCGCCGGATCTTAGTATCTCTCCGAACTTACCAGAAGAATACCTACAATGAGAAGTGGCCACACAGTCTCAGCGAAGTGATCAATACAGACCGGGCTGATGGCTTCGCTGAAGCGCTGGAGAAGTGCTTAGAAGAGCACCAAGGTGAGGATGAAGGTGTAAAGAATTTAAGCCTGATATACTAGTCGATATACCTACTATTAGGTACTATCGTACACTTCGCTGTGACACCATATCTACCTAGTAGAGCGAGTAATTCACTCCGACTTACCGCGCCCTTAAGGTGGAAGATACATGCGAGACAAGGTGTGCACGTAACCTGTCTCTGGCATGGCGTGTAACTACCTATCGAGCACTCTGTATGTATTAAGCTTGTTATGTTCTCTATCAGCTTGTCTGTGTAGTCATACAGGAGGAATGACCATTTATAACGTTTAGGATAGGTATTCATACTTTGTAACGCCTAGTAGTAGACGTAAGATACTAGTAACTTGTTGATAGTGGACGTAAGTTAAGTTAGATGTGATGGGTACTCGAATTCAATGTATCCGTAGTGATCCATAGTCGCTTGTAGATCTCGCAAGATACCAGCGACTCGGACACGATGTAGGTCGAGATGATAAGGTGGACACACCTTCTTGTCGACATTACCTAGTGTATAATGATGTAGCGACAGCATAGAACAAGCAAGAATGAACACATCTCTATCCTTCTCGTCTCTCAATCGACCAATCAATCTGTAGAGTAATGTAGCTATAACGCGTGATTCGCTGTTATTGAGAGGGATGAACTCATCCTTGTCGAATCCACGTCTAATCAAGTCACAAGCGTAAGAAATATTGTTGTAATACACAGCACACGCGAGAGACCATCCACTATGTGCTAATCCTCTAGATTCCTCTTTAGACAGGTATATTATCCCTTGCGATGTCATCGCGAGATGGCATGGGTAAGGCAGATTAATGGTAGAGCAATTCTCGCCATCTTGCTGTAATCTGTACGTCATCTCGAGCGATCTCTTCTCCTCGTCTGTCATGAGCGATAATAGACTTGTAATGGTGTCACTCGACATACCTGCTAGCTTGAAGAAGAGGAAGTACGCATTGGAGATAGGATTGAGCGTCCTCAGTGCGTATAGTATATTTTCGCCAAGTTGTTCTGGATATTCGTTGAGGACAGCGTTAAGTACGGAATTGACCTCGTCTGTCGTCAGATTGTCTATTCTTATAGTGTCCTTGTCAGGATACTCACTGAAGAAGTCACGGAAGAGAATGAAGTGTCGACAGAGTGTCTCTATCGTATCTTGTGACTCATTAACCTTACCATCCTTACATTCTATCGTAACACATCTACCAGCTTGCTGAGCGAGTTCTGGAGGATCTGGACATAGATTATTCGATATCTTAGCGAGTGCATGACCCACTAGCTCGGTTGACACCTTCTCACCACGTAAGAACGCTTCCAACTCTAAGCATTCCGCATAAGTCAGTGTGGGTGGTTCATCGGGCAATTCTGTATACTTGGATAGCTTGTCATAATCGAGCTTGCGCACCTCTAGTTGTGTGATTATAGCGTACATTCTTTTCGTCTATTCTTAGACGATACTAGTTAAGCGTACTGTCGAGTAGTTGCCGCATCTTATCAGGTAGAGTTAGACATAGACTGAACGGAGCACATACTACATCGTCCATATTACCTAGTAGCTCGTGTCTGTAACCGAACATGGCACACAACAACGCAGAAGCCCGCTTATTACTCTCATCAATCTGCTCTAAGTATCTTGACATCATGTTACATACTGACACTTGCTCACGTATAGTCAGAGGCACCCAAGCATCATTGGTGAACCCACTAATTATCAATTTACCAGCGTACTTAACACAGTGATTGCTCATAGCATTCACGAAGAGCCACCCATTGTGCTGTACAAGCTGAGATCCTTCCTTCGTCGCTAGGTACTCTAATCCTTCCTCTGACGTACCGAGCAATGCTGCAGGACCAGGAGGAAGTGGAATAATGTCATCAGCGCCTATACACATATCTTGTCGCAGTCTGTGGGCACACAAGATACTCTCCCGCTCTTCCGGTGTAATCTTAGCCAGTAATCTAGTAATCTCTCTATGATCTGTCCCGGTCATGTCGAATGATAGGAACACGGCGTTGGAGAAGGGATTGAGTACTTCCAGTGTGTATAGTAGAGGATTAAGCGTCTCTGCGTAACCATTAACAACCGCACTAAGTACATCATTCACATCACTACGCATTACATTGGGAATAGTGATCTCCTTGGCTTCTGGATAGTCCTCGAAGAAGTCACGGAAGAGGGTGAAGTGGCGCGCTAATGTCTCGCTTGTGTATCTATCTACTATACTTCCATCGCCACAGCGAATAGTAATGCTTGTACCTCCAACCATAGGCGCCAAGTAGAAGTCCGACTCATTAATCTGCTGGAATGCGGAATCTAGACGTTGAAGACTGACCTTCTCACCTCGTACTAGCGCGTCTAATTCTAAGTAGTTAGCGTGTGTAAGCGCAATAGACTGCTTATTAACCTTCATGTACGTCGACAACTTCTTCTGGTCGAGTGGGTAGACTCCTAGGGGCGTGATAACCGTCAACATAGTACAGTTTCGTCTAGTAATAGACGTGTAGCTTATAGAACGTAGGAAATGAGTATAGCTCAGTGTGGAGGTGCCGGCCAGTCGAGGATAGACTGCATAATTAAGGCATGTCAGTATGATATGACTGATGAATGCTTCAATGCGATGCTCGAGCCTGATACTTACCCAGCTTTCGCTTCTCTACTCGCCAGAACGTGTGAATTAGGTCAATCTACAGGTCTTAACATACCTCTCTCCGAGAATTGTAGGAGAGTCTGTAGAATGGACAGGGATGCTTGTCGAGCACGTCGTAGACAGTATTGTGCGTCTAGAGGTGACTTAGATCCTCGTGGTGATGACTTATGTAGTTGTTACTTGCCTACACCCCGTTATTCACGTATTGTAGCGGATGCTGTGGGTAAGTTAGCCGTGACTAACCAAGATCAACTACGTTACATACAGGACTTGGTGCAGACTAATATCCTTACACCGTCGTGTTGGTATGGTCCTTGTACGCTGAGTATGTATGGTGGGGACACCGAGATAGAAGTACCTTGTCAATCGATAGGACTATGTGTCCAAGCTATAGAGGGTACAGGAGGAATTACAGCACCAGTTATCAACCTAACCAATTCTTGCACCATAAACAACAAGATAACTGGTATAACCCTACCAACGACAGAAGTAGATGCTACACTACCTGTCGACATACAACCCACAGAGGAGGTAAGGGCTAATGCTTCTAATGTAGCTGTAGCAGACGTCATACCACCTAACAGTACTATCCTGCAAGAATCCGTCAACACAACACCTCCTGTCATTATACCGTCTGTAGCTAGCACTTACACCTTCAATTACACGTGGTTATACATTATCCTAGCTATAGTCATAATTCTTCTCCTAGCCGCTATAATCTACCTAATCGTACGCTATAATCCTAAGTCCAAAGCTCTACCACCCCAACCAACACCGAAACGCACATAGAATGGCAGACACCAAGGCAACTACCAAGACCGAACAGAAGAAGCAGCACTCACCCATCCTTCCCTCGCATGTTGTGAAGGACCGTCTCTCATGCCGACCAGAGAAGACCAGAGATGCGAAGACTATCGTTACCAAGGAAGGACCCAAGGACTTGCCTGAGAAGTGGGAGATGTTGATGTACTACGTGTATGACGACAAGAAGGACGAGCAATTGCATGTCGAATACAATGCTCTCCCTTGCTTCATCATGGAGCACACTGGCAACTTCGGCAAGAAGCGCAAGATCTTCGCCAAGGTGGAGAAGCAGCGCCGAATCGTTCATGACTCGGTTCTCGCGTTAGGTGAGATGTGTCGTGAGAAGTTCATCGAGGCCGTCCTTACTACCGACTGTAGTAAGGTCTTCAGCTCTGCATTCAAGGTAAGTGTCGTTATCAAGGACAAGTCCGTTGATGTGCCCTATCCTGACTTCATCAAGGCTGTGGTAGAGCTTAAGGCTGATGTCACGATTGGTAAGACTAAGATCCCTCTCGAGAAGGTCCAGAACGCGTTCGAGACCAAGCTCCTTGGTCATGTACCAGAGGAAGGAAGTGAGGACGACCCTGTCGACAGCATCATTCGTATGGACAATTTCATCTCGGTATCCGAAGACCCAAGCGTACAGCCCACCAAGTTCATCGAGACGACTGGCTACCCGACAAGCCCCAAGAGCGACAGCAAGGAGGACATGGACAAGTACGAGGTCGCCAAGGTACAAGGAAGCCGTCTCCTCCGTGTGTGGTGTGATAAGGACTTGCGTGGACGTCTTCTCCAGGAAGCTCTCCTCCCTGAGGCTGGATGGGTACAGAGTGCGAAGGGTAGCTCATTCTATACCTCCGACTACCACATTATGAAGCATATCAAGAAGGGTAACACGGCCATGTTATGCTTGTGCTCCACCATCTCATTCCGCTCATCCATCGGTAAGGAAGGTGGTAAGCGTGCTGGTGTCTACTCTATCGTGATCGAGGAAGAGTTCTCACAGGCCACTCTCGCAGACATTCGCCCCTCGGACTTCGTCGCCAAGTCCAGTGCTGCCGCTGCTGCCTACCAGGAAGAGTACGCCGATGGTAACCGTACCCAAGCCCCTCAAGCGTCCGGATCTACTCTTGCTCGTCTCGCTGCCACTGGCCAGACTGGAGAGGTAGAAGCGGGTGAAGAGTCTGCTGACTAAGCTACATCTACTAATAGATGACGAAAGACTAGAATGTTCACGTTCATTACACAGTTAGGTGCGTATGAGCTGGACTATGATGAAGTCTCCAAGTATATCACACTACATGGCTCATCATCAATCGTTACATACGCTGGATATGTCGAATTAGAGGCTCTCATACGAGGTGAGAAGGTCACGTGGTATATTCTTGATAGATTGGCTCAGACTCTTAATCCAGCGAGTGAATTGAAGACTACAGGGATGAGAGAAGGTAGATCCATGAAGATCCAATGCCAAGACGGTGACGTAAGCCCTGCGTGCACCATAGAGACACTATCTCGACATTTTGTTCTCTTCCGCGACTTCTTCACTGAGTACCCCGATAAGGATACTATAAGCATACCAACAGTACCACATGACGATGTGGTCGCAGTACTTAATGCTCTCTTCGAATGGGATCATCAATATCTATCTCTCACGGACGATCTAGTATATACGCTCTATACACTCAATCCGATCAATAACGCTTACTTTCTCCTCTTCAACGACATAACACTAACACAGGCAAGCACCACTACGTTAATCACTCTTCTATCTCGAGTGTCACAAGAAGAGAAGGAAGCCATCATCGCAGGAAGCAGAGTACGAGAGGAAGAAGAGCAAGCATATGTAGTAAGGAAACTCCCATTACCACAAGATGTCGCTCTCCTCGCTTCTACACGGCAAGGTAGACGATATCTCGCGACAGAGAAGGGACACACGCTCACAGAACATAGAGGATGGGCCTTCTGTAATGCTGTCGACTATTGTGAGACTTCCTTAGCTACCAAGCTTATCAAGAGCGACTTTAGCAAGGATAAGTACGTCCCACTCACATTCTTGGAGATGAATATCGTCAGTGACTGTCTCAGAGAGTATATGATACAGCTGGGTCAGGAAGAGGATAGAGACTGCTTAATTCTCGCTTGTACGATGCTGGGTATCCATCATGAATCGTTAGGAAATGTAGATAAGAAGGCTTACCCACCTTATCGTGTACATATCGCTAAGAAGAACTACAACCGTCTGGAAGATGACATTAGACAAGCCTTGTTACACTACGGGTACGATGTACCTAGAGATCTGGGTGAAAGTGCGCATCGGGACGCCGCTATTACTGCTCGTCTATTATCCATGCTCAACATGCAAGAAGAACCGGAGATTGGTGAAGAGGTAGATACATGATCAGACACTTACTAGTAGGTGACACGTATATTACTACACGAAACTACGATGTCGGCTATTATACTTCGAAGCACGAGTGGTAAGTGGAAGTACACGACTAAGACGGACGACCCGCTGTTCTCCAGCATAGTTGGTGCGATGGTTGAGGAGGGTATGAAGATGCCCAAGTCGCTCACTATACCTGGGTCATTGGGCGAGGAGTTAGATATGAATTGGCACTATATCAAGGAGATGCAAGACTGGATGAGCTGGGATACCACATGTAATCTACTCATCGAAGACGCACGAGAAGAGGCGAAGAGACCGAAGGATGTGTCTAGTGTAGATATTGCTAGCCTGCTGAACCAAGTTATGCAGGGAGTCCCACTCAATCAGGCTATTATGCAGAATCCAGCTCTAATAGCACGTATGCAACAAGTACACGGCCCGGGTAATGTAGCCCAGATACCGATGCCTCACAATGTCAATCCAGTTCCAAGCGTAACTACAATTCAGGTGCCCAATCTCGAAGTGACATATCCAGACAACCCAACTATCGTTGTGTGGAGGCATGAGATGGCCGTGCTCGTCAATGCTCTATCTCTACCAGAAGGATGGGAAGCACAAGTTGCTGTCGACGAGCGTTCTCCACTTGTCGAGAGAGTATCCCACATGAGAGCTTCGATGGCATATCTGCGTGCTAATCCTGACTCAGCTAAGAGGATAGAACACCTCCTAGACCCCTATATGAAGGGCTTGTACGATAGAAGTGATGACCCAACCATGCGTAGTAACGTCGAGAGAGGTATCTCACTTCTCGCTCCATTCGTTCGTAATGTGTGGCTTACCGCTATATCTTGGGGTATCAGTGGAGCGACCAAGACGCCTTACATGTCACTCACATACTTACTACAGTATCTCGATTGGGAGGTTATGTACGAGATAGCTAAGGAATACAAGGACGATGAGAGGGTACAAGGTGTATTAAGCATCGCGGAAGCTGTAACTGGCAAGGTAGGTCCCATGAAGAGTCCTTATGCTGTGCACCTCGCTAAGGATATGAAATGTGTTGGATTCGGGAATGGTGTGCGTATGGTTGGTATATCCGTCTACATCAGCCAAGTAAGCTTCATCTACTCATACATCCTCTCCAGGCTACCTGATGATGTCAGTCCTTCTGTAATGGGTCTAGAGCCTATATTAGGTATTAAGAAGGTAGAATCGTGGGAAGCTCCTCCTCTTGAGGGACTTGTGAGATATACTAGCGCTGCCACTACAACCTCAGTGAGTGATATTGTAGGAGCTATCAACGCTACCGTCATCACTTACTTACGTTGGTACAAGGAGAGGACACAATACGTTGCGCCTAGTGATATGACCGTGTATGACGCTAATACAGGTCCCCTCATCCCAGTTAACCACTTCAAGAAGGTTGTCAAGTTTCTCGGCGAGACACTAGGATTATACGTGATGCGACGTATACTTCTCTGTCTATTACACTATATTGGCAAGAATAGGGAGTGTAATGAGACCAAGCGGGCTGATATGTTCTGTAAGCTACTTGAGAAGCACTTAGAGGGTAAGAATGGTGAATATGATGGTGTTCTGACGTTCGCGTTCGATAAGACGAAGATGGTAGAGAAGATGGCTAAGTACTACGTGTAAACTACATCTACTAATAGACGATAATACAGACTTTATGTTGCTAGATTACACCTCTAACAAGCTGTGAAATAGATAGAATGTCATCTATTCTACTACGATCTACCAGCGGGAAGTGGCAATACGAGACAACAACAGATGACAGGCTCTTCTCACCTATTCTAGGTAGTATGGTGGAGGCAGGGATAGAGCTAGGGAAGGAGCTCACGATAGAAGGTGCATTAGGTGAGGAATTGGATGAGAATTGGCACTATATCGAAGTACTTCGAGAATGGATGGATTGGCAGGATAAGTGTACGAATGTGACTGATCCACTCGCTGAAGGTGTGTTCAAGACGTCATTCATACTCAACGATGAATTACAAGACGAGAACCCTAGCAAGGAGACGATACGAGAGCGCGTATTGGTGAGGTTCTTACCGCCTCCTAGGGAAGTGTTGTGGAGGCACAAGATGACTGTCCTCATCAATGCACTGAACTTACCAGTCGGCTGGGAGTTATTCGTGGCAGTTGACGAGCGCACATCACTAATAGAGAGAAGGCATCACTTCCAACAAGGATTAGCTTACTTGCGTAAGAATGGTGTAATTGGTGTCCACCAGGATAGATTCTATACACAATCTGGTATGGTGTTGGCTGGTATGTACATGAGGGATGAGAAGCATATAATGGCAGAAGGTAGAGACAATAGACAGATCTGCTACTCGTCGGCTATCGACCAGTTGTACCGCAATGTACTCCTTACAGAGATGTCTGTTAGGTACGATGAGATGTTGGTGCTTGAGGATGGTGAGTATGCTCTATTCCTTGATGTACTGACTATGCTTGATAAGCTTGATTGGCAGATTGCTAGCGAGATGAGTAAGATACAAGAAGGAGAAGAGGTAGGACGCGCACAAGAGAAGCTTGATGACCTATCTCGGTTCATGACTGGTGAGAGTAATGAGACAGACTTCGCCCTGATTATGTGTGTTGGTGATGATGGATTGTATATGTATAACGGTCCTTGTAGTTCGAAGGATACTCCTCGATTGTCTGTTCTCTACTCTAGATTCCTCGCTAGACTACCAGAAGATGCTGATATCGGTCTTCAACCTATATTCGGTCAGAATGCAGAGAATAAGAGAGATAGAGTACCACTTCATCGCTTGGTTGATTGGATGAATTTCCACACGCTGACTTACCTTAAGGGTTGTAAGGAAGAGAATCTGGCGGGAATGAATAGTACCAAGGGTAGAAGAACACTTGCAGAGATACCCATTCCTCGTGCTGACTTCCCAGAGATCGTACAGCTAATCGGTAAGACATTAGGGTTATACGCTCTCCGTCGTATGTTACTATCACTTCTACACTACTTATCGAAGAATACTAAGACTTACTCGAAGAAGGAGGTGAGCAAGGCGACACAAGCGAAGCGAGAGAAGCAAGCGTGTATTAACCGTAGAGTAGAGTACTTCTGTGAGCTAGCCGAGAAGTACTTAGAGGAGCATGAGGGAGAAGATGAGGGTGTGAGGACATTAAGGATAGGCGAGACGGAAGAGGCTAAGAATGCGAGAGAGTACTACTTCTAACTATCCGCGATCTGTATATACGTGTAATTCTTGTCTACTAATAGGCAATCGAAAGGACAATGTCCAGTATTCTACTGCGAAGTGAGAGTGGTAAGTGGAAGCGAGAGACGACGACAGATGACAAGCTCTTCTCACCTATTCTTGGTGCTATGGTGGAGGAAGGGATAGACCTAGGGAAGGAGCTTGTGATTGAGGGCGCATTAGGTGAGGAATTGGATGAGAAGTGGTGGTGCATCGAGTTATTGGAGGAATGGATTATGTGGGAGGCTATGTGTCTAGATGTGTCGAGCAGGGACGTGTTACAGCATCTGGAAGAGTTGGGAGGTCAGTCTGATTGGGGAAGAGTAACGAAGAATGGTGTGAGGAAGATAGAATACGCTGACAATGTGATTACGATAGGTCCGCACGCTAACCTCTATGTGAAGGAGCTTAGACCACCACAGAAGGTCTTGTGGAGACAAGATATAGCTATACTATCTAACGCTCTATCCCTACCAGATGGATGGGAGTTACACGTCGCAGTTGATGAGCGTACATCCCTTATCGAGCGTCGTCATCACTTACAATCCTCACTCAATTACTTACGTAAGAATGCTGCTAGTGCTCTTCGTAGAGGAGGTGGAGCGTTCACCGGTGTTAATTTCTGCGTGTACGATGAGAAGCGAGTAATGGATGATAGAGAGGTCGTCAATGGGTCACTGTTCGACGCCCTTGGTCGTAATTGTCTATTGATCGAATTCGACGCTCTACTCAAGGATAATAGAGATACTTCCTCGTTCCCTAATCTGACTACTAATATCATGGTTGACAGAATGGATTGGCACATCTTACGCGAGATGACTGAAGGCAATGAGACTATCGAGGGCAAGGCTGTGTATAGTGCGGCCGACTACATGCTTGGAGGTACCAGTGAGGGTAGGTCATGGATTACCGACGTGTCACGCAGGATTGAAGGTATCTCGATGGATAATTACTATAGTCATCCAGAAGAATGTGATAGGATGGCTAGATTGTATGAGAAGCTCTTAACTATCCTACCAGAAGATAGTAAGTATATGGGCATCGAATCTATCTTAGGCACTGATACGGAGAGACAGAGCTGGGGAACGAAAAGAGTCAACGAGATCGTCGGTTGGATACATTATTACGCTCTCACTTACTTACAATGGTTGAGAACGTATGATGTACACGCTGCACGACAGACTGATAAGAGAGGATGGGAGAAGTTACCTATCGCTCGATGTGACTTCCCTGAGATTGTAGCCTTCCTTGGCAAGACGCTAGGATTACGATCGCTTCGTCGTATCTTACTATCTCTCCTCTACTATCTCGTCGAGAATGCAGACAAGGCACGCAATCCTCGTAAGTCGAAGAAGCCAGTCAGTCGGAAGACACAAGAGAAGCGAGACAAGCATCTACAAGCTGTCGAGAGAGCTGAATTGTTCGCTGAGTTGATTGAGAAGTACTTAGAGGAGCACGAAGGTGAGGATGAAGGAGTGAAGACGTTCAAACTGGGTGAGACGGAGGAGGCGAAGAAGGCTCGTAAGTACTATATGTAACGATATCTAATAATAGATAAGTAAAGATGGAGCGTATCCTTCTACAATCAGCGTCGGGTAAGTGGAAGTATAGAACAACAACGGATGATCCGGTCTTCGCGCCACTCTTCGATAGTATGAAGGATGCTGGATTGACACTATCGGGGACACTAATAATACCGGGCGCGTTAGGGGAGGAATTAGAGAAGAATTGGGGCTATGTCGAGGTATTGAGGGTGTGGGACGTCTGGGAGAAGGGTATGGACAATTATACCAAGAAGGATGTCGTACCTCCCAACAGGAATACATCGAGTTATGGTGCACTTGCATCGATGTATCCGATTCCTGATAAGATAGTTCGGTATAAGGATGTAGAAGTACTATCTAGAGCGCTTGCCCTACCTGATGGCTGGTACTCTCACACGATAATAGACGAGACTGCACCACTCCATGAGCGTATCTATCACATGAAGGCTTCATTCTCTTATCTCCGTAAGTATCACTTCGGTAATACATTGGCCGAATGGGATATGGACGAGATGGGGAGGAAAATTGTGAATGACGCGAGAGAGTACGAATCAGAGGCTACAGTGGATGGTGAACCTTACTACGCTTCACTTCTCGCTCCATTCGTCCGTAATGTATGGTTGAATGATCCTAACAGGTTGTTACCTCTCCCATACCTTATTAGTAGGATCGACTTCCCTGCATTGTACGGGTACTTGCAGCCTTACGCGATGATAGCTAAGGAGAAGCTGATGTACGTAATTTATCTCGTTCAGTCTGTGTTGGGGAAGATAGACTACCCAGTAATAAATTATGGGTTTGACATAGTTCTCTACCCAGATATGCTAGGATTTGATAGAAGTAAGAAGAAATCGGACTTGGGCGATAACATAGTGTTGAGAGACTTATATACCAAGATGTTGAACTATATGCCCCTCGATGTACATCCGGAGAATTTAGGTCTAGAATCGATTGTTGACAAGTTATTAGGACCAGATAACAGATATGTCCGAACACAGCAATATGTAACGCTCCGAGAACGTATCGAAGCTGCACAACGTCTTATGGAAGGAAAACTTCACCCTCACATTCCCGTAAGCGACTATGTTGGATGGGTAAATTCGAACATTATTGCATCAAGACAAGGTCACGATACTGGCTATCTTGCTCCTGTGTCAATTGGTAAGAAGGGATTCCCACTGGTTATTACTCACCTATCTGAGACGGTAGGATTACACGCTATGAGACGTATATTACTCTCATTATTGCACTTCCTTAATAAGGAGGAGAATAGCCGCGTCGAGGAGTTCACCGCGTTATTAGAGAAGTATCTAGAAGAACATGAAGGAGAAAATGAGGATATTGTCATACTCAAGATCTACTAATAGTGATAGTATGTAAGAAATGGCTTCAGATAGCACACCCGGTTATAGTAAGGTAGCCTCTCTTCGTCCATCTTCTTCATCGAGGGTGACTCAGCAAGAGTTATCAGCGTTAGAAGAGACAATTGATACTATGCGACAAGAATTAGCACGACAGAGAGGTCTAACCGTGTGGTTGACGAGTGATCCTCGCTATTCCCCTCTCCATGACGATCTAAGCGTAGAAGTGGTAGCAGAAGGTACAATTAAGATAGGTCCACCTCACTTACTCACCTTCACTTATGATAACCACACACCCTCCCACACGCAAGTTAAGCGACAAGAACCATCTAAGAAGGTAGAGAAGGATGATAAGTACAGAGACATGAGTAGTAGTGACGAGAGTAGTAGTGAATCGATAGAGAGCGATGAAGATGAGGAGTATGAGACGATTCGACGCGTAGCTATACCGTCCGAAAACATCTCGTACCCGTTAGATCTACCAAGTACTGTTAAGAAGGGTAAGTCGTACGGATTCTTCGTGACAGCGCCAAGTAGCGAATAGCATAGTAGTATGAGGTATTCTTCACAGTGTCAGACAGTAGTAAATGCCTAATAGTAGGCACAAAGTGATATGATAAGACTATACACAGCTTCTGGTTGGTCGCACGAGACTACTGTTGATGATCCTCTCTTCTCACCTATTCTTGGTAGTATGAGGGAGGAAGGCATTACTCTGCCTGAATCGTTGGAATTGACCGGGTCTGTTGGAGAAGTGATTGAGAGGGATTGGGCTCTGGTAGAGGTAGTTAAGCAGTGGCAAGCGTGGGATCTCTTATGTCAGCAGACTGATCTCAAGAAGTATGTGATAGAACGTACACTTACACGAGAAGTAATACGATCGTGCCGTAATGACCATCCTGCCTATCGTCCACCGGATAGGGTATTATATAGACGAGAAGTGGACGAGTTATCACGTATCTTATCTCTACCCGAAGGATGGGAGACTTATACGATCGTCGATGCTGGTGATACACCGATTCAACGCTTATACCACATGAGAGCGTCCCTCAACTACACTCTTAGCCATCTGGTACAGTGCGATACACTTATGGTACATACACAACCGCCATCATGGTCACTGCTCAGTGGTGGTGGTCCTAGTAAGTATCTCATCACTGGATCGAGAAGTGATACTATACTTGACCCGTTCGCCCGTAATGTGTGGTTACAACTAAGAAGTGGTGTAATAGATGGACCTCGAGATAAGGACTGTCTGACGCTGAATACGTTGATTCTACACATTGATTGGCAATGTGTTATCGATCTACTATCTACACACACTACGGATAAGGCTAAATGGGTAACTTCTCTAGCTAAGTCTCTCGTCGGTAAGGGAATAAGCTCCGTCGAATGGTCTGTACCTGTCGATATTGATTATCTTAAGTTCTATGTCGATATACATGAGATGTGTAAGGCCGAACGTAAGAGGATTACTTGGATGTATGAGGAATATCTCTCTTATATGCCTAAGAAGTGTAGTATCGATATAATGGGGTTATTACCCATATTGAGTGGGCGCATCAGTACTTCGAGAGCTTATAACTACGTACGCCGATTCGTACAGACAATTCACGAGAGCATTATTGTCCATTCTATGGATCTCCCACATACCTGTCTATATACGAGAATGAACGGCTCTATAAGAAGTAGAATGGTACTATCTATATCGTCTGAACTGTGTGAATTCCTCGTTAGTACGATCGGCCTGAGAGCGATTCGCTGTATACACGAATGCCTCATGCACCACGTAACTTCAGAGCTAGACGCTGGTTATAAGCTTGGACTAAAAGGTCCAGTGTCATCTCGTAACCTCGTTCTGATGAGAGCAGATGAGTTACGTGGAGCGCTTGATGACTGCATAAGACTACACGATGGAGAGGACGAAGGTGTACGCGATCTAGTATTCCGTAAGTAAGCTAAATATCTACTAATAGATAGGTACTAAGTAGACAAACGAATGGAATTACCTAGACCTAGCCAAGATGCTACTACTTCGATAGAATTATCGCGTGGATCTAAGAGTTCGCCCGCGAAGACCAAGATCGCAACATCTAAGGCTATCTCAAGCCACATTAGCAGTAAGTCTTCCACTTCACCCCTCGAGGACATGCAAGTTTCTCATCGACTTGTTCTACCGAGTAATATCGTTGGACTAACCATACTAGGCAATACAGCTGATAAGGTATGCGTCAACTGTGATCTACCACCTCTACCTACACACTATACACCACGACAAGATATCTACCGTGACAAGACCAATAAGCACGCTGCGAAGGGTACATTGAAGCCTAGTAACGTCGTATTGTTCGATCTTAACAACTATATCGGCTTCTACATTGACCCTGGCACTAGTAGTATGGCATTGCGTATTACGCGTAGACAAGGCGGTAAGACAGTGGAGAGATTACACTGGGAGACACAAGACTTCCGTGTAGATTCTACGCTGATTAAGAGCGTGCAAGACCACATCAACGGCTTACTCGACAAGTATAAGGTGGATGTGCTTGTCGAAGAGATACAGCTCAGTAAGTTCGGTATGGAGTATACCCAGCACATCATCCTCAACTGTGCGATAGCTAGAGGCATACCTGTCGTTACTCTACAGCCCGCTACACGTTATCGAGCGCTAGGATTAGGTAGTAAGATCAACAAGGAGAACAAGGCGAAGATATACGACTTAGCACTGGATATATTGACAGAAGAGTGTGATGTAGCTGGATTAGAGAAGATAGATAGCGTGAAGGGCATCACAAGCAAGAATAACACGAAGGTGAGCGCTCAGAAGAGGAGAGATGACTTACTCACGACAGTTACTCTGGAAGTGTGCGCAGAAGGCTTACTAGTACAAGCCGCAATGGAGACATTGGCTAGTATTACCGAGAAACGTGTGGAAGACCTCAAAATCTAACGGAAAATGGTGTATTGGACGACTGGAGCTATTGTAGGTGTAGTGATAGCTGTTATTATATGTATTGCAATGGTTGTAGCGCTCGCCGTCATCTTCTGTTGGAGTTGTCCGAAGAGAAGGTCTCCTCCGGTTCAGCATGTACAGGTAATAGTCAACGTTCAGGATAGACCTGTATCTCTTGATCATTCTAACTCACCACCCATGTAGAAACGTGTGAAAGATGACGAATTTGACTGGTGATTCCCTGTTCGGTCTGATACTAGGAGTAGTAATAGGCGTGTCTACACTTCCCGCAATTATCGCTCTAATCTACATCTGTATCAAGGACCACGTGGAAGAGCGTAGGAGAGCGGTTGCTGCTAGTCAGCAGCCGAGAACTGACTTAAACACGTCCGATGACATTAACGCGAGTGAACACACTATATCTACTTCGGACGCGACTAATAATGATCAAACTACAACCGATGTATCTAGCTTAGACGTGTCTGATTCTGTATATAGTGATCAAACTACAACCGATGCATCTAGCTTAGACACGTCTGAGTATCCCGCGTAATCATATCTAGAACTAGATAGCTAGCGAAATGACTTATTGGAACGCCGATTCTATCCTTGCTGTAACGTTAGCGGTCATTATGGGTGCTATTATGGTTACTATATTCATCGTACTTCTACTCGTAATGTGTGGTGTTATGAAGGACTGTCGAAGAAGTAGAGAGTATTCAGATGTCATGATGAGTGTACAGTATGAGCGCGTATCACTCGAAACATGACTGACCAATGGACGGGTGGTGGCGTCGCCGCATTCACCATAACGCTGACCTTCGCTGTGGCTGCATTCGTGTCATTCGGCTACATCTTGATCGTCTGGGTGAAGGAGTGTTGTTGTCCTCCTGATGATGTAACAAGGTCTCCTATCGTCGTAGATATTGACGACAGACTAGACACATAACCATACCTAAGATTAGGTAGTCAAATCAATATGTCCTCTATCACACTACGTAGTCACAGTGGTAAGTGGTATTATAAGACGAATGTCGACGATCCTATCTTCTCTCCTATTCTAGGTGCTATGAAGGAACACGGGATCAAATTAGACGACGAATTGACGATAGAAGGATCACTCGGCGAAGAGCTCGACAAGGGATACTTGGAGACGTTGAAGGAGTGGATTGAGTGGGAGAAGTCATGTGTCGAGGTACCCGATGGTGTGATGGATGACGTCGTCGTGCAGCGATATTACCCTATATCGGAAGAACATAGCGATAGCAGCACGGAGGATGACTATGATGTTGTAAGTGTACGCTCCAGCTCTATTGAAGAGGATGATAAGTCCTACGACGATGGTGGAGAAGACTGTCGTATTAGGCGTCTACCTCCACCACGTAGAGTTCTATGGAGACACGAGATGGAAGTGCTTAATACGGCCCTTGTACTACCTTATGGTTGGGAGGTACATGTCGCCGTGGATAATCGTAGTCCTGTCAGCGTTAGGAAGGAGCACTTAGCAGCTTCTCTTGCCTACCTACGTAAGAACGCTATAAGTGTTATCCACCAGGATATATACAACAAGTCTTCCTATCACTTCGCCCACAGAATAACGGGTGGTAGTACGATGTACGAGCAAGGTGGTGATATGCGAAGTGTATATGTTGGAGCTGATATCGACGCTCATGTACGCAATCTACTCCTTATCGAATGGCAAGACACGATGATGGAACGCCGTCTTCTACACACAATAGATAACTCAGTTATATTCGGTGGACTCGACTGGGAGACTGTACCTCATTCTGGTGATCCTACCAGCGATTTCGGTAGAATGGTTACATACATGACAGGAGGAGAGTATATCAGGAATCATCTCGAATTAGAGATCGACAGGACCATGTCCGGCCTACACTTCTCAGGATCGTTGGTAAGTGTAGAACAGAGCTGTGAGCGTCTATCTAGACTATATAGCAAGCTGTTAGATCGCACTCCCAACGATATAACGAAGATGGGTCTACGTCCTATATTAGGCTTAAATGAGAATCGTCTGCCGTGGTCACCAGTACCTCTCAACGAGATGGTAGAGTGGGTGAATTACTGCACTATTACCTATACAGACTGGAGAATGGATGTTGAGTGGGCTCTAGAACATCGTAAGCAGCACAAGTTCGAGATCATATCGGAGGATAGCTTCTCCGACATTGTACGCTTCTTATCATGTACGTTGGGAATGCGTGTGATGCGTAAGATGAGTGCTACATTACTCGCTTATATCAAGGAGAATGAGGAGAGCGTCAAGACCAAGAAGGCAGTGAGTAAGGCGGCACTGGATAGGCGAGACAAGCTTACCAAGGCAATCCATCGATGTAAGGCTCTATCTAACCTTATAGAAGATTACTTGCGCAGTCACGAAGGACAAGATGAAGGTATCAAGACATTCTCGTTCGATAGTGTTGTAGGATACGTATATAGAGAGGATAGGTCACTTAACAACGATAAGGATGGTATATACTTCTAACTAACGTCTATTAGTAGACGTTTATAGCTCGCTAACATCCTTCTTAGTGTAATATTGTCTATTAGTAGACGTTGATACCCTTACTAGTAGACAAACCGACCATGGCAGCTACCTTCCTCCTACCCTCCGACGATATCGACCACCTCATCCCTCTCGAGACTATACCTGAATTGGCAGAGCTCCAGAAGGAATTAGACGGCACTTACTGGCGTCCTGACGAGATCAAGTTCGACAAGGATATTGCTGATTGGAAGGGTGTATTGTCCGACGCTGAGCGTAAGATATGCGAGAACGCTATCGTTGAATTTAACGTCTGGGATCCGCTTGTATCACGTGTATACAGTGGTTCTGGAGACACATTCGTCCATGATGTAACTCTCCCTCAATTATTGATGATGTACACGATGATTGCAGGATGGGAGGCCATACATACGCGTAGTTATGCGATGATGGGCAATACGCTACTAGGTGCGAAGCGAATGAGGGAATTGATGGCTACGAACGTTCCTGGATACATCCAGAAGAAGGCTAAGTGGTTCTCCGATAACATCGGTAGTCGATACGAAGGTATTAAGGCACACATCGTGGGATTCGCTAAGGACAGTGGTGATGAAGCGTATTACAACGTTCCTCGCGAGAGATTACGAGACCACGCTCGTCAAGTGACAGTTACCGCCGCAATAGAGGGCTTGTTCTTCCAGCCTAAATTCACTAGTATCTATTGGCTCAAGAAGAAGGGTCTCATGCCTTCCTTCGCCTTCGCCAATGAGCTCATCTCACGTGACGAAGGACTACACTTCCGTGTCGCTGCGGCCTACTTGAAGTTGCTCGGTTATCCGTTGAGTGTCGAGGAGACTAAGGAGATATTCATGCAGGCGTGCGAGCTTGAGTGCGAAGGTATCGTAGAGACCCACCCAGATGGTCTATCGGGCCTATCATCTGAGTCTCTCTGCCAGTTCACTAGATATATGTGTGATTGCTTGCTATCCCTCATATTCGAGAAGCGCACAATCGCTTATGGCGTCGACAATCCATTCCCCTGGATGGTTAGCATGGCAGCAAGCCGTATCACATCATTCTTCGAGAAGGACGTGAGTGAGTACGATTCTCGTACTATCGCACCACAGGACGCTCTCAATCCGATTGTCGGTCAGAAGTGGTAAGTAACGTCTAACAGTAGACGAAAGTAGTGGAATGACTACACCACAGGGTGATGCGGACATGATAGATGAGGCGTGTGTTGCCTTACTGAAGGAGCTATGGAAGTACAAGGGACGACATCAAGATACGCCAGACACTGACGACTTACGCTATAATCTGCTTGGTGTTGCACCTACCAAGCAGATAAGAGAGGCCCTCAATACATACATCAACTTCCGCAATGATAGGGCTCATTATCGTATCGATAAGATAGACTACGTCAAGTTGTATGATGCGATCTTCATACTATCACTATGGTTGAAGCATGAATCGAGCGATGTCGACACAAGAGTTATATTACTTGGGCAGTTGGCACGGTCGTTGTGTATTCACTACGCTGAGAAGTCGATCGCGACACAATATGATAGGACAATAGAGGTTCCTGTCGCTAGTGAGTCACCAAGCATGGTGACTGTTACGATACCATCTGATCTCGCTCTAAAAGGTGTCAATGTACACATAACGGGTACAGACCCCGTGGAGGATAATACCAAGGCAACTGAAGTAATACCTCGTAAGAAGCTCATACCGCCGCCACAGAGTGACCCTGAAGCGGATCTAACACTCTGTACTGATGAGTATAAGTCTTCCCTCTCTGGATTGAGTCTAGAAGAGATTAGGAAGACTCACAGTGTCGAGCTTAAAGGTGCTAAGATTAAGGTAATAGATGGTAAGCAAGCAGGTAGAGAGGGTATAGCGAACGTGTGGACTGTTACAGGACTAAGTGTTCTTCTCGATGGTGACAATAAGATTAGTCTGCTTAGTCCGAGTCGCCGAATTACGATTCTTGACTGGAATAGAACCAATATACAAGATGAGACACCTACAGATATTGTAACCATACCTGATCTATCGATCTGTACGGAAGAATACAAGCGGAAGTTATCTGGTCTGTCTCTATCGGCTATTAAGGAATCACATAAAACAGAATTGAAGGGTGCTACCATACGTCTTCTCGATGGTAAGCATAAAGACAAGGTCGTCCAATTCCATCGCTGGGACGGTACCACTTCGAAAATAGTGATGGAGGATGGTACATCGCTAAGCATCGGTAACCAACGTCTCGTCGATATTATCGAGTGGAACAAGTAACTCAGCATCTATTAGTAGATGTAGTAATACTAGTTGATCGTTACAGTGTAACCATTGACGACACTAGTGATGTCGAACGACTTGACACCGTCATAAGCGTCATCCTTGCCTTCTAGGTATGTCTCGAGCATAGCAGCGAAGATATTAGCTCGTCCGACGATATCAGCCAGTTTCGCCTTCTTCTTGATAGTATCCTGACTTACACCTTCCTTAGATGGCTTCTTAGACTTAGACTCGTTCTGTGCGATGAAGTGGAGAAGCGACAGTAAGATACGACGCATAGCATACAGTCCTATCGTCTTACTAAGTATGACCACAATCTCGCTAGATAGGATGATAGTACCCTTCCATCCACCTGTATTCTTGTACCTTGACTCGGGCGTGTGGTGAGAGCACATGATGTAGTGTAAGAGGTTATAGTTCACCTTCCTCACTAAGCCTCTTATACCCTTAGTTAGCTTCATCTTCTTACCATCCACGCCAACAATGAAGTCGAGACCCAACTCAACGGGTAATACATCATCATTCATATAGGTCAGCAAGTTAGTGTATAGTGCGATAATCCTTCTAACCTCTATACTGGACCTACCTTGGTCGTACCACTGATCAACCGAGCGAATAGTGAGGTCTATCTCTGGGAACTCTATCTCATCACCCTTCACCACCTTGCCAAGCATAGATTGTGCGAGGTTGCGGATCTTGGCAGTATCGGGCGATGTAATTGCACCAGAATCGATGTAAGCGGTGACTGCTTCCCAATCGATATGCAAGAGGAGAGTGTGAAGTGTTAGAGGAACTCCACGGGCGTCACCATCAATATGTCTCGCCCTTATCATCAGCCACGTATTACGGATGAATGGGGCGAGAATACTGATCTTCTTGTCATCCTCTACATAGGAGGGATTATACAGTATAACGGCGGGTGTAGTGATGTAAGCTGCTAATACGTGGCTAAATCGCGGATGAGAGAGCATGATAGACCTCATAGCCTCCATGTGATGGATACGCTCTTGTAGCGGTGTTCTACTGTCGACAGCCGTATGTATCTCCCATCCTGACGGTAATTGGAGGATGTTAGAGAGCACTAATAGTTCGTGTCTCCATAGTACCTTCTTCGGTGGTTGATAGACGACGTGATCCAGTGTCACTATTCGCGCACTCTTCGATCCATGTATGATGAACTCACGCATATCAGCATAATTGGAAGCATTAGCCATATTCACTCTACCGACCCACTTCGTCCACTTCCTAAGCTCTCTTAGCAAGTACCAGTCACGTTCTATCGTCTCACCCACGCTACCCTGTAATTCTAGCCTATCAGGTAGCGTCATACCATCCTCTAGCATGCTACCTAGAATAGGTGCGAAGAGAGGGTCATCAACCGTAGTCTTATGCGTCCATCCACCCGCTGTGTATAGCTCTATTGCCGCCATACAGTACTTTCGCGTAGTAGTACGCGTAATTAGTCGTACAACACACTTGACCTTGATAATGTGGCTCGTAGAAGTACGCGAGAAACGTCATGTCTACGCTAGATATAGACAAGTTACTAGGTCAATTAGCGAGCGTGAAGAAGGACTATAGCGCACGTGTAGATGATGGACAGATACGTCATAATGCACAGAATTTGGGTGGTGGAGTAGGTCAATTGTACAGTAGAGGAGAGACAGGAGAATACGCCGGTTTGCTGGTGGAAGGACTTGATGTACTACGACCTCTTGTAACAGATGTGGTGATGAGAAGAGTATTGAAGCTGGTTGAGGAGAGTCCCGCAGCTGCATTGGAAGTGCTTAACTTGGTCAGTATGGAACAGATGTGGTATGCAATCGATAAGTGGTTCAGTGTAGCTACTAGCGGGTACGTAAGTGTGTTAGATGAGGTAGAGAACAGTGAAGAGATTGATGAGTGGGTTACACGAGGTTACCACGCTCCTCTGGCTTGTCGACTTAGGTTGGTTACGTTGGCACCTGGTATGCCAGAGGAATGGGCTGGTAAGGAGTTCGAGAGCGGTGATGACATCCAGAAGCAGTGGTCGGTGATACGTCAAGGTCCTCCCGTCACGTATGCTATCTTCTATGGGATGCGATGTGTCGAAGAGACGAATGTGTATAGTGCGGACGATGTGAGAGGTAAGGTGAGTGAAGTGTGGTTGATCGTGGGTGGCACATATTTTAGGGTGGATGAGGTCGAGGAGGGGTATGAGTACGTCATGTATGAGGAGGTGGCTATTGGGTGGAGAGATGTGTTCGATAGTGAGGTGGAGGTGGTAAGTGGGTTGTCTGTATCGCGCCTCGTCTCTCAATTACAGAAGTGCGTTAGATATGGTCCCAGCGCTGCTAATCTACTCATTGATACTATAATTAGTCTATCCGTAGCGCCCGACTATCATGTACCTGAGCGTCAATTCGAGAGAGTGTCATCAGCACGTCAATTAGCTTGGCGTAGCTTCATCTCGATCGTGGAGGATTGTGGTCCAGTGAAGGATATAGACTACTTACTTCTGCTTACTCTCGTCTGTAGTAAGGTGTTGGGTCACTTCAACGGTAAGGTCATCTACAAGATCACAGAGCTACTTATGATGAGTCTGGCGATCGACAAGATGTATGGGTGGAGAGCTCTCGGTGAAGAGAAGAAGGTGAGGAAGGGTAAGTTAGGTAGTAAGAACGCTGTGATGGAGAGTGGAAGAGGTATCTACGACCTAGCCCTCCGCTTCGTACCTATGATGCAAGGAGACACTGATATGCTGACAAGATATAGCTACAAGTCGGACGATAGAGTTAGTGGAGAACCTACAGATTACGAAGGTGAGACGCCAGAGAATGTAGCTATCCGTTCGATCGACCATCACTGCTGTCCTTACGTTATCTTACTATTGCAAGCGTGTAAGGTAGGGATGACACTAGAGGATACATCGCGTTATATATGGGATACTTCGTCCGCTTACAACTATCGATACAGCAAGAAGAAGCCTAGCGAGGATACCAATCTATACGCGATACAGAAGTGGGTGTATAGTGACGAGAAGGTAGAACAGGTGCTAGGTAAGCGTAATAAGACTATTCTACTCACATCTACGCCTACTGATCGAGACGCCAGACTGGCGTTTATCAATCTCTTCGGTGTAAGCTTCGGGAAGGGTCAGAAGAGGATGTGTTACGTGGGAAGTGTAGATAGCCCTCTCAAGGTGATGAAGGACAAGCAATGGGTGGACGGTAAGGCTGTTGATGTAGATGAGAGGGTAGTGTCGACGAAGGGTCTACCTCTACCGCTAGGATATGAGTGGACGAAGGAGAAGTACACGATAAGTGTGAAGAGTGGTAAGGCCAAGGTAGATGGTAAGGTGATTGAGTGGTATGATGGATCGTCTCTGATGAAGCAAGTGGGATACGAATGGGATGAGAGCGAAGGAATAGCGCAGAAGATGTATAGGTCGGTAAGGACGATCAATCTAGACTTATATACTCGTATATTGACGCTTGGAGAGGTAGAATGGAGCGAGTATGAGATGTTGATGAGTAATGTGAGTGTAGGATACGAGTGGAAGCATATCGATGCAGATGTTGACTTGGTAAGGAGCTTGTTAGTGAAGTTACAGGATGAGTTGGTGGAGATAGGTCCGGTTGATAGGAGTGGTAGGGCGACGAAGGGTGCCGTACACAGCTTACTAGAGGGTAGAATGTGGGGATGTATGGTCCTCTTCTCGCACTTATATTCTGACGTGGTGATGCGTGGTAATACTACATTCCGTGTGACTAGAGGTGGTGACTACGCACATTTGATGACTTCTCTACAGACTATACTTGACAGGCTAGTACCGAGGGAAGAGGTGGAGTTAGAGGCGGAAATTGTAACGCAGTTATGGAAGCATCAACAAGAGAGTGTAGACAGGATATTAGAAGCGTATGAGAGTGGTATGTACGGGTTGACTGAGGGTAGTGATGTGGGTAGTGGTAAGACACTGGTAGCACTAAGTATAGCGAGTAATGTAGGTAAGACCCGTGTGATGGTATCTTCTCCAGCCCTACTACCGACATGGGAGGAGGAAGTGAAGAAGCACACTAAGGGATTCAGGGTAGCTGTACAGCAGGCGAATGGTAGCTATAGCGGTGATAGTAACCCTAATCTTATCCTATCGACTATGGCTCGTACACGTGACCATCCACCATCCGAGAGACTAGAATTACTAGTTATTGATGAGTGCCTATCGGTGCAGAATAACAAGGCATTATGGACGGCCGAAGCATGGAGGCAGACTATCTTCTCTAAGCGACTACTTCTCATGTCAGCTACATTCTTCAGGTCGCGGTACGACAAGCTCTATTACATGCTCAAGATGCTTCGTACAGGGATACCAGAGAGGAAGGAGTACCTGGATGCTATCCTGATCGAGACGATGATATCGCAGCAACCAGACAAGGGAAGAGAGTGGGAGACTATTGTGTCACCCATTGCGGTGGATAGTAAGGTATTAGCCAAGCAGCGAGAAATATTAGGCAAGAAGCTTACAGACGAGGCTAAGTATGCTGAAGTCGCTTCTCTATTAGCTAGTGTAGATGTAACTAAGCACATCAAGTCACTTCTGACTGGTCATAAGTGTCTTATCTATGCTAGATCGAATGATGAGGCTAATAGATGGAGTGAATCGCTTGATATACCTATTTACCCAGACATCTCGAAGGATCATGTTATAGTCTCTCTATCTCGTGGTACTTATGGTCTGAATGACTTGGTGAAGTATGATACGTTGATTACACGTCCTCCTGAGCCCGATAGACTACCCCAGATGAAGGGACGATTGGATAGACCTGGCCAGAAGAGCAATAAGTTGAGGTTGGTGTACTTCTACTTGGGTGGGACGATTGAGGAAGGTGGATTGAGGCGATTAGAGGTCGCTAGGCAGTTCGACAAGCACTACAAGATGCCGCTTGCAAAGTACTACTCGTTGGCGCTGGATAGTGCTAAGTAAGTCTCTCTAATAATAGAGATAGTTAAGAAGGAGGTGTACCGTACTCCATTACACCATTTAGTTCTTGTAATTTGGTAATGCATTCAGAGGGCGGGTAGCTACAAGATACAGGATAGTTATGTCTCTGAATTGAACGTAACAGCGGTACTGGATCTATAGCTGATTTAAGGCGGAAGTAGCAACACAAGAACCCATCACATGCCTTAATGCCGTATATTGCGTAGATACAATATGTTCTAATGAACTCTTCTATCTTCGTTATGTGGGAAGGTGAAAGATCGTACGTCGATAGCGTATAATCCTTACCTTCTACGGCCTTGCTCATTTTGTGTTTTCGCTCGAACGTGTACTAGCACACCACCCAGTAGTGCAGTAGATAATTCTTGCATATGCCATAAGGCTTCACGCATGTACTCATCCTGCTTGTCTATACAGTCGGATAATTTAGAACTAGCATTCCTGATACGCTCGATAATCTCTTTAGGAACTCCGAACACAACCTGGACTCCGAGAGCGGAAATTGCAAAGTCTATATCTTTGTTAACCTCTTCAAGTCGTGTACTTTCGTTGTACAGTCGAAGATATTCATCAATCGCTCGCTCAAATGTAGCTATAGGATCACTTCCTAATGCAGGAAATTCATCATTACACTGCTTATTAGTATCAAGCTTCAATCCCTTGTCCTTAATCATGACAAGAGCGCGTTCTCGCCATATTTCTTGCTGAGACTCGTTAACTTTTGCTTCTATGTCAGAACGAGCTCCTCGGCCTTTAGGAATCTTACCATGTTCCCAAGCACCGTTAATATGCCTAAATTTTGTTGCAGCTTCCCTTGCATCTGTTGTTCTCACAGTTACCGTTACATTCTTCAACATCTTGCGTACAGCACTTATAGTGTGACGATTGACGAATTCAACCATACCTTCTAAGTGTAATTCTGGTTCAATAAGTTCAATGTAGACTGCGTAATTACATTTGGTACTATCTGACAAGAAATTCTGCAGTTTTAACTTGTCTAGATCGCTATATTTGCGGCATTCGAAGAAGAATCCGTAATATTGCTTCTTACTGTTACCTACTACTGCCATTTATAGTGAGAACGACTTTAAGCTTATTCCTGATACTATGTTCACCTCCACCTGGCTCTAAGACTAACCAACCTGATACTACGTTCACCTCCACCTGGCTCTAAGACTAACCAACCTGATACTACTTTTACTTCAACCTGGTGTATAGTGTTTTGGTAATTATCAAGCTAAATCACGCATATCTATCCAATTTCGACGGATAATGCAAACAACTATATAATAACCTACAACTATAACAACTATTATACAACGACTTTACTCATCCCAACTCCGTCCGAAAGTAACAAACGTCGAAATGTTGATAATATACGCTAAAATGACGCATAAATCTCTAACGATAGAGACCAAAACATGGCAACGATAACACTCCGATCTAGTAGTGGTAAGTGGGTATATGACACGACGATAGACGATCCACTCTTCTGTAATATCCTCGAATCTATACGGGAAGCGAATGGTGATCTACCAGCAGAAGTTACTATCCCGGGTGCATTGGGAGAAGCACTCGATACATCGTGGGATAAGGTGACATTGCTATCTCAATGGATGTTATGGGAGATTAGTCGCGTAGAAGCGTACTTGGATAGTAATAAGACTTGTGGTGTTCCTCCTGCTATTGTGTGGAGACATGAGGTTGAAGTACTCCTCTCCGCACTCAATTTCCCTAGTACTGCGGAGATGTTCGTGATGGTCGATAAGCAAGCTCCTCTGGTAACTAGGGTTGATCAAATGCACCATGTACTTCATTACTTCAGAGAGACTAAGGTTAGTTCATGCGTCCATCGTAGTCCTCAAGTAGGGTATATAATACGAGTATTGGAAGACGATGGTCATATCGGTTCTCTCATCGATCCATTCATCGTGAATATCGTACATCAGATGCACTCTGGACTTATACCTAGATCCTCATCTGGTGAGTGCTGGATCACTATTCCTATCCTGCTTGAACATCTTGATTGGGAAGCATTGGAAGCATACTTATCACACTATAAGAACGACTTAGACGAGAAGACTAGATTACTTATCAATACAGCGTTGGGTAGAGGTCTAGATTGGACATCAACTCAAAATTATACGCTAAGTATTGTGAAATCTCTCGGTGTTGGTATTGGATTACGACATGACGAACATCCTATGGATTACGGTAGATTAGGACGGTTATACAGTCATATGTTGCGATATATACCGGACGATATGGATCCTGGTAAGATGGGATTGGACCCGATCCTTGGTACATTAAGCGATGATTGCACTATTGGCGGAGTGAGAGTAGACTCGATTGTTGGGTGGGTGAATTATGGCGTTATTACTTATTATCGTTGGTATCTCGATAGGACCCAAACGAGTGACCCTCAATCCCAGAAATGTATTAACATAGAGCAAGAGCGCGACGTTGTGCGCATTCCTAGTAGTGACTTCAAGTGGATTGTGGAGTTGTTGAGTGATACAGTCGGAATATACGCAATAAGACGTATCTTATCTTCATTACGTAGTTATCTACAGAGGAACGCTTCTCACCAACCAGTTGCTATAGGTAACCTGGTGACGCATATTACGATGACACAAGAACAGCGCCAAACACTGTACATCAACCGCGCTAAATCCTTCTGTAATCTACTTGAAGAATCCATCAAGTCACATAACGGAGAAGATGAAGAATTCCGCACATTGCTTCTTGGACAACTGCCCAGAGTACTACAATTACGCACGTACTACCACTGATCATCTCTAATAATAGAGAATACTAGTCTACCTTCTTCTTACGCGTCTCGCAGAATGTATGAGGGTGGAAGTAGCGTACATAATCACCTAATACACATGTTTTCTTGTAGACATACGTGTGCACCTTCTCATTCTTACCACATACTGACTGCCACTCTTGTTCGCTAATAATCAGTGTATGAACGCTATATTTGAACGTCCATCCAACCTTAGGTGTGAAGCCTGTATACTCTAACTTGCACACTAATCCATCGTTATCGTACAAGTCATAGTGCTCGCCTTCCTTGTCCTTGTAGACGTGGAACTTACCCATTACTTCACATTGACCATCCTTGTTCAAGGTGTGCATTATAAGCTCGTGATTGAGGCCATTAGCAAGGCTACCCGGCAACATTTCTACTATAATAGTACGAAACGATGGATAGTAGAGAAGAGCACATAGATATTGTTGGTATCGCTAATAGATACGTTAGCTACACCTTCGAGATATGTCGACCTCAGTGGTTACACATCAATGACGTGGGATATCCTCCCGAAGTTGTGTATAGTACGCAGGAGAACATGGCATTAAGATACTCTCGTGATCTCATTGCAGACACACTCTTAATGAGTATAGCGCGAGATGCTGGTATTATGCTTATATTAGTGCCTATCTGGTACACAGAGGAGAGTATCAAGAAGAGCATAGATTACAGCCGCAGTATCCTCTAACTAGACAAATGAGTATAGTATTGCGATCGGCGAGCGGCAAGTGGAAGTATAAGACATCATCTAACGACCCCATCTTCGCACCTATCTTGGAGTCGTTGTTAGAGGCTACAGGTACGCTAGAACCTACCATTACCATCCCTGGTGCATTAGGTGAAGCATTGGATGTAGGATGGATGTATGTGGAGAGAATTAAGCAATGGATGGTGTGGAACAGACAGTATGTGTTGGATGTCCTACCTAGCAACTACATGACACAGAGCGTCTATCACACAGCGCAAGATCTACAAGATGTGAGAGGCTACAAGTCTGCCCCTCCTCCAGTCGTGTACATGACGCAGGTAGAAGTACTATCTAGAGCTCTATCCCTACCTATCGGATGGCAGTCGTATGTCATTATTGAGGAGTCATACTCACTTGCTGAACGTCTTAATCACATGAAGGCGTCATTAGCCTACTTACGAGAGAATAATGACATTTCGGCTGGTATCCTAGCTTATATCGACTTCCGAGCGAAGACACACCAAGTCTACTCTGATGCTGCCGATCCTACGTATCAGGTGAATGATGGTGTCACGTATAGGATGGCGAATAAGGCATTCCACGGGTCACTTCTGACGCCATTCCTACGTCAGATATGGATGCAAGATATAGATGGTAAGCTTGTCGTTGATGCATTACTAGCGAGAGTAGACTGGAGAGTAGCCATACCACTATTGGAGGAGTATCAAGGTCAAATATACACAATTCCACGCGTTATCGAAGCTGGTAGAGCTGTCCTTGGAGAATCTATAGATACGGCCAATTTGGAAGTAGTTGTGTTCTCCTCGTTGAAGCGTACAGACAAGGGAATTGTCGAGTTGATAAGAGTAGAAGATACTGTCTATGTCGGTGAATTATACAGTAAGATATTGAGTAATCTACCTACAGACGTCGATCCTGCAGATATAGGACTTGAATCTGTATTGGGACGTAAGGCATCACCTTCTCTCGCGCCTGTCTACCCTTACGGCAATAACGATCGATACTCCGCTGTACCTCCCAATCACATCGTACCTTGGATTAATACTTGCACTCTCACGTATATTGGATGGATTAGAAGCGACAAGAAGAGTACTCCTAAGGCATTGGATGCGAAGCTCATCAATGACAGTAATCTAAGTGATGTTGTCGAGCTAATCGGTGAGACATTGGGTATATACGCTATGCGTCGTATCTTACTATCACTACTCTACTTCGTCGAGAAGCACGCTAATAAGAAGGGTAAGGTACAGGTTGAGGAGGTAAGAAGAGCTAACGCGTTCGCTACATTGATTGAGGCGTATCTAGAAGAGCACGAAGAGGATGATGAAGGATTGGTAACGCTCTTCTTGGGCGAATCCAACGTTGTGAAGCGGTTGACGAAGTAAGTGGTGTCTCTAGTAATAGAGAGAAAGTATCAATGTCTAAGCGACGTAGCGGGTTGTTTGATGACCCTCTCTTCCTATCACTAGCATCGCCTACAGTAGTCGTTGATGAGGATGTAGAAGAGAGATGGCAATATGTTGTGTTGTTGGTAGAATGGATGCAGTGGGATAAGAAGTGCGTCCACATCATGCTAGAAGATGAACCGTTGATTACGCCTCAACAGACGATAAGAGATAGGCTAGCCAGCTTCGACGAGTACCCTATACCACCTCCTAGTCATGTAGTGCATCTTGGCGATTTAGGTACATTACCGTCCATCTTATCTCTTCCAGTTGGTTGGCAAGCTTACACCATAGTAGACGATGAGATATCGTTAGTAGACAGAATAACGCACTACCAAGCGTCGCTCGATTACCTACGTGCGAACATCGAGTATCCAGCGAGCTTGCTCGGTAAGTTGGATGATGGTGTGTTGAAGCTGTATAATCAAGCCGAAGACCCGTTAGTTAGGAATAAGTTCGAGTATAAGGGATCTCTACTCGTACCGTTCGTTCGCAACACTTGGTTAGTGAAGTTAGACGAGTTGCTTAGGGTAGATGAGATCGTATATAGTAAGGATGAAGTGTTAAGTGTACCAGCTATTCTAGCACTCTTCGACTGGGAAGCGGTAAGTGTCATGATTGAACCTTACAAGGCGGTTGTAGAGACGTCTTACACGTCATTATTAGCGAGATATATGACAGGTGAGAAGGTCATGGTAAGAGAAGCTACGATCGCTTCTTGTGTACCTCTACAACGCACAATAGTAGGTATAGAAGCAACTAATAAGAGTGATAGTAAGTATGTAGGTATGATCTACACTAAGCTGCTAGCCACTCTCCCACTCAATGTAGAGATTGACAGGATGGGATTGGAGCCATTGGTGGGTGGGAAGAGTATCAGCGCATTATCACTAGTTAGGAAGCTGCAGAACAAGACAGGTGTAAGTAATGTAACACTTGACAAGCTTGTTGGATGGATTAATGCGTGTATAATCACCTACATTACTTGGTACAACGATGATAAGTGGAGACGTGGTGTACCTGACAAGTTAGATGGAGATATGATTGTAGATGCAGGAGATGAAGAGCTACTCGAGATTGTCGAGTTGTTAGGTGAGAGCGTAGGATTAGCTGCGTTGAGAAGGATATTATTGTCGTTATTGTACTATATTGAGAAGAACGGAGAAGTAGACCGTGCTAACATCTTCGCTGAGATGATTGAAGCATATCTAGCGAAGTACGATGGAGAAGAGGAAGGTGTACGCACATTAGAACTTAGTAAGACGAGTGTAATACAGCAATATAAGCTGTAAGTGATGTCTAATCATAGACACGTTTAGTCGTAGTAATGACGCGCTCTCTCAGCCTCTTCCAACTTACCAACTTCTAGCGTGATTACACCTTCATCTTCTCCTTGATGTTGCTCAAGATACACTTCTAGCAACTTAGCGAACAATTCTGCCCTCTCAAGCTGTCGTTTGGCCTTCCTTCTCTTCTCGAGTGTCTTCTCACTCACATTCTCCTTACGACCCTTAGTATTCGAGTTCTTGACGATATAATACAGTAGAGATAGTAAGAGACGCCTCATAGCGTACAATCCGACTGTCTTACCGAGAATCTGTACTACCTCAGGGAACTCATCTCTCGATAGGGGTACATCACTTGATATCCTAGCATTAGGGATAGCCACCAATCTCTCCTTGTGAACATAGTGTATAATTATCGAATTTACGCGTCCGACGAAGCTATCGATTGACACTATGTGAGGCATCGTTGCACCGGTGATCGCTTCAATACCGAGGTTATCGTCGTCCTGAGCGAGTAACAATAACTTAGTGTATATTGCCTTCGACGCGTTATAGTAAGGAGCTCCTACTCCAACGATACTTTTCGCTGCTACAAGACGGAATGTGCACTTATGTTGCTTACCTAGCATATACTCGCATAATTCGTGCATGTGAGTGATTCTGTTGGCATTGTACGTGTCACCATCTTCTTGCGCCTTGATCTTCTCGAACTCCACAGTACTAATCTCGAGTGCGATCTCCCAATCCATATGTTGTATTACGGACCCGATAGAATCACTTACACACTTCTTGCTTATCTCTATTAAGAATATGTTGTGAAGTAACGCATCAAGATGAGATCCTTCTTCTACTACACGTTCATCTCGTCCCTCTGCTAATATCCTTGGATAGTCGTTCAGATTACACTGATTATGCTCATAGCGAGCTAACCGCTTCTCGTACATTAGCGATATGGCATTCTTACGTATGTAATTGATGGAAGCTTGATAGTGATTACGCCTCTCACTTATCGGTGTACGATTGTCGACAGCTACGTGGAATTCCCATCCGTAAGGTAGAGATAGCGCCTTACTAAGGACAGATATCTCGTGCAACCATACCACTCTAGAAGGTGGTGTAATATCTCTAACGCGCACAGAATCCATGTCATCTTCTCCATCGTCCGGCCTGTAGAACAGACTATCAACGTAATCCTCCCCTTCCTCATATCGTGTAGATTCTCTCTCCCACGCCATCCACTCTCTCAATACGGATATACAGTCCCAATGTGCGTCTAACACTTCTCCTAACGCTCCTGGTATAAGTAGTACCTTCTCCAACGTCAATCCTGCCTCTTCCATACTACCAAGGATAGGCGCGAATAATGGGTCATCGGTCTTAGTCTGATACGACCACAGACCAGATGAAGAGAATAAGGTTATATCGGTCATTCGTTTAGTCTATTAGTAGACTATATCTTCATTATTGACCTTTTAGCTTGTGATTAGCTGGATATGGACTAGTAGATCCACAACACGTCCATCTATACTCCTTCTCGCCTGTCACGTAGGACTTCTTGTAGTCGCCAGTAGGCTTCTCGCCGCCATAGATATCACGGCATACATAATCCATTGTTTTAACGACTAAACACATCATGAAGTATCTACTCGTGGGTGATCCTCACTTCGGCGGTGGTAATATCGAGGACACGCAGCTGTTAGAGAAGGAGATCAACAGGGTGATAGAAGAGGAGAAGCCAGACGAGGTAGTATTATTGGGTGATGTACATGATCGATACGATGTAGAAGCGAATTCTCGCGCGAATGAGTGGATTACAGAGAGATTGTGCAAGAAGATCAGAGTTACGCTAATCGTAGGTAATCACGAGCGTAAGGACAACACGGACTATCATAGTAAGGTACATCACTACGTCGGTATGGAGAAGGATGGATTGAGGATTGTCAGCGAGACAGTGAAGGTTGGTAACGTTATCTACGTACCATATGTACGTCCGGGTATGTTCCAAGCTGCTCTCAACCACGCTGGAGGTATCAAGAATGTCAAGTGGATCTTCGCCCATCAAGCCTTCATTGGATGTTGTGACTTGAGTGCGTTGGATGAGTGGAATAATAGTAGTACTAGAGTGGTGTCTGGCCATATACACACGAGAATGAGTCTTAGTAAGGGTATCAGACAGCAACAAGTACTTGATAAGGGGTGGAACGTCTACTATCCAGGTTCTAGCACGTGTACAACCTTCCTAGACACACAAGATAGGGTGTTGTGTATAGTGGAGGATGATAGTATAAGAGAGGTAGTGATCGAATCGTGTAAGAGACGGGTGATGACGCTTACAACAGACTTCACCGACGAAGATATCGATATGATACGTACAAGCGATAAGTACACACGAATCACTATTATAGGTACTTACGCAGAGTGTACAGAGATGCAAGATACAGAACTTATCAGAGAGGCCAAGAAGCGAGGCAGTGTGATTAACACTCACCAGACAGACAAGGGAGGGGTGAGTGAAGGTGTTGTGGTAGGTGTAAGTAAGCCATTCTGTGACGACGTTGTAAGCAAGATGAGTGAGAAGTGGACGAAGGAAGAGCTAGCTTACTTAATAGCTACGATGCGAGGTTAAGTATTAACTACTAGTAGTTAGATGAAGAAATGACTACTTATAGTACGTTGGGTGTCTACACACGCCCGTATAGGGTACCTATGAATCCTAAGTTATTGAGGACGAACAACGTACCGGAAGGTGCATTGGTCGAATATCTGGCTTATAGAGAAGGATTGCCAGTGACGAAACGTCTTGTAGACAGTTATATGCAATTAGTTGGGTCATTAGAAGATGTTGAGGCTGTATCTCTCGGTAATGTTGTGTTCGACTGCGAAAATGCTCCTTATGACACACAACTTGATCTTAGTACATTATCGCGTATGTTCGGCTTGGTAGACGACCTAGTGAAGGATGGTATGTTGCGCGAGAAGGATGAGAAGGGCAACTTCGTTATTCCTCTACCATACATGGATCATTACGCTAGACTAGCATTATCAGGCCTATATTGGTCTCCCAATGGTACATCATATCGTGTTCCCTATGCTTGCCTACAATTCCTAAGACCAAGAGATACAGCGTACTACTTCAGGTATGCGTGGGCAGTAGGGGAAGATGGATGTATCTTAACTTGGGAGAGGAAACTTACCAAGCAAGAGACACTCAATTTCGTCGAAGAAGTATCGCTTGGATTAGACGAAGAGACAAGAGCAGAACACGGTGATTACAATAGATTAACGGGGTCAACTAAGTTAGGTCCCGTCATATCCTATCTTACACTTCGTACATCGAGATCGCTAGATCTACCAGAACTATTCCGTCTGCTTCTACCTGGTCAACCTTCCTTGCACCTCTATCTCTCATGTCTAGTAGGTGTATTATTAGTTCCGACCGGTATTAATGCATTACAGCTCGATGACAATGGATCTAACCTCAATCAGAAGGATTGGCACAGGATACAGAAGTACTTATACAAGGTGTTACGTGTTGTAACAGATTGGGAAGCTTACAGACGTGTTATGGTTATTCTCGGTTGGGGTATCTTCTTCCCTAAGGTCGAGGGATTCATCTGTCCTGTACTTACACCTTACCGAAGAGTGAAGGATCCTAAGCATCCGCTCGAAGTGAAGCCTTGGATGGATGAGACGATGAAGTCATACGTTATACGAGTACATTGTGAAGATCTATCACAAGAAGGTGAATTAATCGATTTAGACACGATAGATACGACTTAATAACGTCTATTATTAGACGAAGAAAGTGGTAGAATGGCTTGTTATTCATCACTAGATTCTTACGTACGTCCGTACAGAATTCCCATGTATAAGCGAGATCCGGACGATAATCCATTGTGGGTTGAGAGCTTCAATAGACTGAAGTCAGAGGGTGTCCTAGAGGGTGAAGTTGCTGAGTATCTTGCTCATCTCCAAGGACTTCCCATCACTCGTTCTCTCGCCAGAGGATATATCAGGAAGATGCAATTACCCACGGACACAACGGAGAATGCGAAGAGTCTGGGTTACGTTGTCTTCTCTTGCTCAGATGGTCTATACACAACGAATCAGGATCTCGGTACACTGGCCCGTTACTTCGAATTGATTGATGATGTACTACAGCATACGACACTCGAGAAGGACGAAAATGGTGGCATTATTATCCCTATTAGCCTCTCTATCGAGATGGTGAGAGTAGCATTACAAGGCATATATTACTACGGTCGTCATCTGAGCAATAGTATTCCTTACTATGCACTTCTCCACCTCCGCCCGAGAGATACAGCGTATTACATGCGATATCGCTGGGAGATGGGAGAGAAGGGCTTGAAGACGCTAAATGGCGAGCTTAGCGAGGAGAAGACGGTAGAGTTCTTGATGGATGTCTCGAGAGGGTTAGATGACTACACAAGAGCGTATCTCAGCAACTACAACAGGATAGTTGGTTGCACACTTCTCGGGCCTCTCATCTCACATATCGTAGAATGGAAGGATGACCGACTGTTGGGACTATTGCTCAAGCATAAGCCATCTATCCACCTCTATGTGGCATCCACAACAAGTACTGATGTTGTCAAGCTCCTCCCTACCATACATCTTACCGACAATGGAGAAGGACTAAGTAATGAAGACTGGGAGAAGATCCAAGAGAGGATGTACTTCCACCTACAACACGCTCAAAACTGGGATGAATATATGCGTCTGACCGCTATTCTTGGCTTAAATGGCCACTTCATACCTCCCTATGAGTCGTTCACTTGTCCATACGAAGTAACGTATCCACGCGCACATTTGCTCAAGCTCCCTATCCTCCCGTGGATGGACGAAGATATGACAAACTGCGTAACTGCAGCGAACGAAAGTCTCGGTTACTACCACGTCTACGGTCATTAACTACGTCTAATAATAGACGAAGAAAGTGATAGAATGTCTACCTATACATCGCGCGATTACTATACACGACCTTACAGGATACCTGTCCCAGAAGGTAGTACTAAGCCTATAGACCCTTACACGATGATGAAATTGCACATATACGAGGGTGCTGTGAGTGAGTACATAGCATATCGACAGGGTCTACCAGTAACACCCATGTTAGTCGCAGGATACATTGATCTCATGAGTCTCGACGAAGAAGTGAAGGATGTCAAGACGTTAGGACAGGTCAAATTTGACTGCAAAGATGGTCCTCTGACGTCGGAATACGATCTAGGTACGCTATCACGTCACTTCGATCTGATAGAGGACATGATGGATGACAATATGCTACAGAAGGGCGAAGATGGACTAATTAGTATACCTATCTCATTCACGAAGATAGAGATGACCTTGGCCGTAGCTGGAATAGCATGGACACCCCAAGAACTATATCATGGCATCGATGTCCTACCATATTACTGTCTGAGATTCTTACGACCTAAGGATACAGCCTATTATATGCGATATGACTGGATTACAGACGAGAATGGTCTCGTTGTAATGGATAAGACCCTTACACGGGAAGAGACATTATCCTTCCTGTACGAGATATCAGCGGGGTTGGACAATGACACTAGAGCTTACTTGAGTCAATACACGAGAGTAGCAGGTCACGCACTAGGGCCGTTGATTACACACATCACGCGAACTAATTTATCCTTCTCTACCGCCAATTTCATCGGTAATCTTAATCTGTTACTCGATAAGAGACCTTCTCTACACCTACTTGTATTATGTCGGGAGGCGTTCGACCGCGAACATATTGTCAAGATGATCAGTAAATTGGAACTTAACGATAATGCAGAAGGTCTCTCCGAGAAGGATTGGCACAAGATACAGAGTAGACTAGCTAACTGCTTGGGTGCAGTGAAAGACCGTAAAACATACGTGAAAAGCGCGACCATTCTAGGACTAGGTCGGTTCTTCTCTTCCGACGTAGTGTGTCCGATATTCAAGCAAAACAATAGATTCTTCAGGGACAATAACACGATACCCATATTGTTGTGGATGGACAATGACATGAAAAATTACGTCGCGCGAGCTAATATCTGGTGCGGGCGTGAGTATTACGATAGACACTAATATCTACGCCTACTAATAGACGGAATCTAAGCATCGAGCACGCTCGGTTAATAGACGAGTAATGGTAGACTAAAGTGATGGAGGTCCTCGTCATAGGCTGGACAACGGAGGAAGTTCTAGTAGATTATGTAAGAGATGGGATGCTCTTAAGTACACCGAGGGATGTAGTAATAGCTTGGTGCTTGACTAAGGATAGCAAGCGAGTCACGATCAGAATGGAGAACTTCCGTTGTGAGTTGGGTATTAGAGTTGGCCAGTATGCTTCCGTGTACAAGCAGATTCTGAGCGAGTTACACTCCAAGTTCCCCAATCTCGAATGGGGTGATCTAGAGGATACTAAGCCAATCAAGATGCGTCGTCCGATGTTCTTCTACAGCGAAGGTGAGCACTACTTGGTCGTTCGCACACCCACCCACAGAATAGCACGACAATGCACAGAATTCCTCAAGTCCGGCGAGCTCTTCGCAACCTCCGGCAATAACGGCGTCCAGCTCGAAGTATCCGGTGCAGAGAGATTACTTCACGAGCATCTAACGAGTAGGTTGGACTTGCTGACACATGGGTGGTACACGATTAAGGATGCGTACAAGTGTACGGACGATCCAGCGACAGGACGACATACTCTAACAAGAACAGGCTACGGTGAAGAGTACAGGGTGGATTACATGAACGTCAAGTCGACAACTGCTGCCTATCCTGTCAATCCTGTCATCTTCGCTTATGACTTGGAAGTTAACTCTGCCGATGGTAAGTCGTTCCCACAAGCTAGATTCATTGGAGATTACGTAGGTATGGCATCGATCGTCGTGTGGAACTATGGCAAGTACGAGGAGACGAAGAAGGAATACCTGATCGTGAAGGCACAGATCCCTCCAATAGGCGAGGGTGTGGAGGTGATATGCGTGGAAGAGGAGGAGGAGGCAATCGACAAGTTCAACGAGATATTAGCGGCTACTTGTCCTGTCGTCATCACACACTACAATGGGGATTCCTTCGATACTCAATACTTAGAGGAGAGGAATGATCGCATAGGCACGAATTGGAAGCTCATCGGTGCACATAAGAGAATAGAGACACAAGCGGCCTATCTACCTCCTTCTATGCAGGGTAGATTCCGTCGTGGCAACGTACTTATCGCACCAGGTGTGTGTAACTACGATATGATGAAGCATGCCATTGAGAACCTCAAGTTACGCTCTTATTCGCTCGATAGTGTCGCTAATAGTCTCATCAAGAAGGGCAAGGTGAATATCGGCGAGTATACAGCCATCTTTGATGCATTCCGAGCATGGGATGAGCAGGGTGATAACGGACCTATTACAGAGATTGCCAAGTACGGTATGGAGGACAGTAGATTGACTGCGGAGATATTCGAGCACCAGAAGGCGTTCGACACGCTCATTGCGATGGCCCAGGCCAGTGAAGTGACTTGTGATACATACAGTACTAAGGGTCGTATGAAGCGTACACTAGGCATGATTAACAAGCAGTGCTACAAGGTGAAGCCTCGTGTACAATGGGAGACAGGTAGTAGATTGAAGCCCCAATTAGTGTCCGGTGGTGGTTATGTAGCTATACCCAAGATTGGTCTATATGACTACATTGTGACGTACGACTTCAACTCGCTGTACCCGTCTATCATGGCCTCATTCTGGTTATGCTTCACTTCTCTACTATCACCTGTCGCCGCTGCAATGTCCTTCCCTGAGTTGCAGAAGAAGTTCCCAAGCATCAAGTCACCTAACGACATACGCCATATACGCTGTGATCAAGCTGATGGCACGCATCGATACAAGATTGTCAAGACAGCAGAGACTCTCCTACCTTCTATCGTTATGGGTCTTCTCGCACGTCGTAGAGCAACTAACGCCGAGAGAGGCAGACTGTCGGATATAGAAGATGTAGAAGATGGTGATATGAAGCAGGTAGATGAGGCGATGAAGCGTTGTCGAGATGAGTTGAAGAAGATACAAGAATTGAGAGAGGAACTGCGTACAACAGACGATGTTGAGAGGATTAAGAAGCTGAAGGAGTCTATCAGCAACTTGAGTACTATCTTCCTTCTCCATCTTCGTCAGTTATCGCTCAAGATCGCGGCCAACTCTGTGTACGGCTTCACCAACGCTCCAGGTGACTTATCAGCCCCGGAGATCACACAGATGGTCACAGCACTGGGTCGCATGCTGATTACGTGGGCACGAGACAGAATGATGCAACTTGATGATTGTATCGACATCTACGGTGATACGGACTCTAACATGCTGCACTTCCGCAATTGTAAGTCGTACGCAGATTGCTTAGCGAGAGCCAAGCGTGTGTTAGATATAGTCAACAAGGAGTTAGAGTATATTGAGACTAACGACAACGGCGACTTGTACATTATACCAGAGGATAAGCGAGCAGGTGTGCCCAAGAAGGTGCTTAAATTCGCGTTGGAGAAGATCACTCGTGGAGGCTTCGTGACCGGTAAGGGTTACTTCATGATCTTCACTGACTTGAAGAAGGATGACGTGCCATTCTACACTAAGCCGAATGGTAAGCTCGCAGTGAAGATTACTGGTCTACCTTGTGTCAAGCGTGATCGACCCGTCGGATTCTGTGAGATATACGAGAAAATTGGTGTCGAGATCATGCACATGGAGAAGTTGAAGAAGATCAACGAGATGGTGTGGGAGATGAGTATACGTGAGATGTTCGACATGAGTAGTACTAAGAAGGGTGTAGAGATGATAAGTGGTAAGAAGCCTACTTGTAACCCTATGTGTCGATGGAGTGAGGAGATAGAAGGATGGGCGAGGAAGGAGGACAGTAGACCGATCAAGATAGATACGCCACAGCATGACTACACCAAGTTCGTTAGCTCTGGACGCATTGGTAAGCCGTATGGTGACGATAGCAATGCAGGTATGGCAGAGCTCTATCACCGTCTCGCAAGGGAGAACACTCCGTTATCTGTCGGTGTACGCTTCGACTATACTACTGTCCAACGTGCTGGTAAGGTGAAGGCAGGTGCTCGATTCGCTACGATGGATGAGGTAGAGAGGAACAGGAAGAGACGCGAGGAAGGACAAGACTTACCTATACTTACCATTGATAGAAGGCTGTTGTACACTAGCAGATACGTCAATGTGATGGACACGATGATTAGTGCGTTGTTGAGAGTAGAGGGTGAAGAGTACCACGCGAGACAGCACGATACAGCGATAGAAGCGGCACTAAGCAGGTTGTACTTACAGTACGGTAGAGTGGTGATTGATACGCTACAGAAGGACCCCAATCCATGTATCGCGATCGGTTGTAGTGATGATGTACAGATGATACAGGACTTCCGCAAGTACTACAACAGTCATCGTCCTCTGTGCTTGATTACGACGAAGCCAGCACGTGCGTTCGCCACCTTCTTGGAGGCGAGAGATAGAGTGTTGGTGGACGTGAAGAAGAACCTTGATCTAGTGAAGGAGAAGCCTTACACTTACAAGAACTACGAAGACTAAGAACATCTACTAATAGATGCGAAACGCGATGAATTATAACGTCTGGTACAGTATCAAAGCGTATAACGGAGGAGATATACGATTATCAACACCCATCACACTTACTAGTATAGACTATATTCTAACTAACGTAATCAACCACCGTCAAGCGGTGATACGTGAGCTTAAGTTCGACGTGGCTGTAATATCCAGCGACAACTACAATGGAATGGATGATGTCCAACTGAAGTGTATGGCATCGTCCATCACACTCAAGGCACAAGCTCTGAGCGAGATGAGCAACAGTGACCGCGTCATCTTCCACGCTAAGGAAGTATAAGTGAGATAGCTATGTTAATAATCGCTTCTAAGCATAGTATTCTCTATTAGTAGAGATTAGCCACTTATTCTACTTATACTAGAATATGCGTCAAAAATAGGGACTTCCTACACTAGAAAGACAGTCGACTACGTCACCAGCACTTAGTTACTACAATGGCCTACGTACCTCCTGCTAGACGTAATCAACCCGCTACCCAAGCTACTTACTCATCTTATGACTCCCGCCCCTCTGCTCGCGCCGACGCTGGAAGCTGGAAGCGAGGCGTCGATAATGATGGATGGAGAACTGTTGGACCTACCTCTTCTACCACTATCGTTGACGACACCACCCCTCGCCAAGTCTCCAATGGCCTTATTACCATCACCATCAATGGACAAGCTGCTGCAGAGTTCGGAGCTCTCGCCAACACGGATCACCTTAGTGTCACCGAAGTCCCCACCCCAATGCTCGAGAAGTGGAGAGACCTTGTTGAAGAAGCATCTATTACTGAATTGGACGACATTCTCCCTCTCGTGAAGCAGCTCAACCCTACCTCCTTCGTATGGCTCACTCGTGCCGTCATTGGCAAGGGAAGTCTGCCCTACTATCCCCGTGAGGACTTGATTGTGATGGTTGGAGATGCCATCCGCCGTGATTCTCGCCTCGCCCCTCCCTACTACACTCAGCGTGTAGAGTATCTCGTGCACGGTAACTTCGGCATCTGGAAGGACTCTATTATGATGCGTCATCTCGGCCCTACTCGCGACCAGATCATTCACCGCACTCGTGCCGTATCTGGAATGGTCGGCGTCCTCCAACAAGCCTGGCTCCGTACAGGTGACCTCGAGACTGAGTTCCCCGTCTCCTCCATTGCGTGGGAGGAGCTGGCTCCCTACATCTACCGCCTTGACTACTTCTCATCCGTCGAGACCACTGACGCGGATGAGTTGTACGAAGGATATGTCGAGGATGGTACTAACTACATCTCGACTGCTCAATTCGCCCTTATTACTACTTCCGCCAAGAATGTCAACCAACGTCTCACACCCACCTCCCGCAAGGAATACGAAGCTCTCATTACCTACGACGTTGGCACTCAAGAGGACCGTCTCGCTATGAGCAAGCCCGAGGCTCTTACCGAATCTTCCCTTCCCATCCTCACTTCTTCCCTTGTTACGCGTGTACCTGGTACTGACGCCGACATGATGCAGCTCTTCAGTGCTATGGTGGAGTACTACTCAACCACTGCCCACATCACCAGAAATGAGAAGGTCGCTCGTATGGGCCTTGTCTCCCTTCTCCATCCATCTCGTGCCACCTCTCACAAGGACTTCACTTGGGCACTTATGCGAGAAGTCATCTTCGACGGACGTCTCTCGTACAATCACAAGGAGCTTATCCTTACCGTCACTGACTTCGACCTTGTCGCCATCAACTTGTCCCGTCACCTCACCAAGAAGGCCTTCGATGCATTCCGTGCCTTCCTCCTTGATATTGGAGCTCCCTATGGACTTACCGAGGCCATGACTGGCAAGGTGGTCGAGTCTCCCGCTAGATTGATTATGGCGAAGGACTTGACCGGCACTGGAGGCTATGGCCAACTGAGCGAAGTCTCTCGTCGTGTCCGTCTCGTTGAGTTCACCGGCACTCTCCCCATCCTCCGTCAATCCACAAGTGATGATATCGCTTCGCACAACAAGCTCGTCGAGGCCTATAATCGTGTTCACGGCATCGTCGTACAAGTGAAGGAAGAGAAGATCAAGAAGGAGAAGGTCGACCCTGAGAAGAAGCGTGAAGAGGCCAAGCTCAAGCTCGCACAAGAGATGGCCGCTAAGAAGCAGGCTACCGCCGACAAGAAGGCTGCTGCTGAGAAGAAGCGTGAAGAGGCCAAGAAGTGTGCTGAAGCCGAGGCCAAGAAGCTGGCGAGGAAGGCACCTCTACCCAAGATGGAGGACGAGGAGGACGAAGAGTAAGTCACATATCGCACTACTAGTAGATAACAACTAACCTATATACACAACATCTACTACTAGATGCTCTTATCTACCTGAGAAGTAGCGATTATCGTCATTGCTCTATGGCAATTCTAGAGCGACCAACTGCTTGGCATATGTCTCTTCTAGTATGAAGAAGTACCTAAATACGGTCATATCCATGTCGGATTGATATACACGCCCATCATCGAATATAAGACGCATAATAATCGTTCTCGTCGCTGGTGTGACGAATGTGGCGATGTGATCAGCTGAGAGATTGTTGATACTATGACTTACTGCGCTGCAATGCTCGACCCACCAGTTATGGAGAGGTCCATTGGGTGTAGACATATGTAGTTGAGAATAGTCAATCCATCCTTGGTTATTCTCGTTGAATTCGGCCTTCACGACTTGACCATAGGATGGTACCAACCAGGGATAATCTAGTCCTCCTTGGGACTGTAAGGAATGATAATATGGACAAGATTGTTGCATAGGCTGCGTGAACGGTGTCGGTCTATCACAGCATGCTTGTGGAGGTTGTACTTGTTGTACGCTATTATTCTGACCCATACTTTACACCTACTAATAGATGATACTTTACACCTACTAATAGATGATACTTACAGCTCTACAACGCCTTCATCCTCGCCTGTGTGTCTATCCAAGTAGTCTTCGGCTACGTCTATGAACACTTCTACTCTCTTATTACTACCCTCCTTCTTCAAGTGATGTAATAGTGATAGTACCATACGTCGTAGAGCATACAATCCGAGGGTCTCACCAACTAGACGTACTGAGCGAGGAAATTCACGCTCTGGCACAGGTTCTCCGAATAGGGCAAGATAGGTGAGAGTGTACGTATTAATACGACCAACTAGGCGATTAAGTGTGGTATAACCGAGTGTATCATACTCATCATCAGCGACAAGTATAGAACGTAGTCCTAATGCTTCGGGGTCGACATCGTTAGGTAAATTACGTAGTAATCTCGTGTACAGACGTCCTAGCGCTTGACCAGTGTCCTCAGGATGGAATGTTACTATCCCTAGCTTTCCGTTAGTCTCACCGAGCACAATACCAAAGTAATTGGGTATGAATCCTCCTTGAAGCATACCGTTAGCCAGTTGTACTACCTTCTCATCTACATTGTATTCTGCGATATAAGCCTTCATTGCTGCGTAGTCCATCTTATCGAACACTAGATACGTGGGTATATCAACTCTATCGGTGTCAGAGAGCCAGATATTGCGGAAGAACGGCTCTAGAATAGACATAGCACTACCAACAGCCTTAGTTGTGGTTATCGTCTTCTTCGTAGCAGTCTTGGTCACTGTCGTCGTGTCTTCCTTACTCAGACGGTACAATTCGCTATTGTACTCGGTCAATCGATGTGTTCTCGTCTTAGGATTGCGCTTCATGTAAGCGTAGGATGCTCTCATGTGGTTCACCCTATCACTCACACTCACGCTCTCATCGATATGCACGTATGATTCCCATCCCGGTGGTAACTGTAGGGCTCGTGATAGGACATTGATCTGTTGATACTCGATTGTAGGAGGTGCAGGAGGATACGGGATTGCAGGGTAGATACTAGCAACGATTCGATCAAGCTTAAGCTTATTCTCCCACTTATACCACTCCAATAACAGTAAGTAGTACTTCCAATTCTTATCGAGCGCGATACCTAACTGACCAGGTATAATCAATGTATCGGGTAGCGGTAAGTTAGCTTCCCGCATACTATCGAGAATGGGCGAGAAGACCGGGTCATCTATGTGAGTTCTGTGCTCCCATCTGCCACTCGCACTGCGAAGCGTAATCATGCTATTTACGACGTAGAAATGTCTTCTTATAGTGATTACGTAGCTGGCAGACGTGTGACGATTGACGATTACAACTCTCCCGATCTCGTCGGTACGCTAGTGATGTGGAAGAGTCAAGTCTTCGAAATTAGCGGAAGATGTCCCACTCAGGGTATAGAGGAGTGGCCGTGTGTCAATGTGCGTATACCTCGTAATGGTGCGCACGTTAGCGCGCCATCTATTCGTAATCTGAGACTGGCTACGAGGTACACAAGTGACGAGGAGAGTGACTAATCTTACCTACTAATAGGTACTTCTATACATCATATACATAAGCTACAAGGAGACTGATTAACTCTACCTACTATCTACTTAGTAATTCTACCGGCGAGCTTCTGCGCATACTGCTGTTCGAGCTGGAAGAAGTAGGTGAACACAGCAGTATCTATATCACTTCGATATACATGACCGTCGTCGAACGTGAAGCGCATTACGATAGTTCTTGTGGCTGGTGTGACGAACGTCGCGATGTGGTCTGCAGCTAAATTGTTGGTGTTGTGATTGATGGCTTGGCAATGCTCAATCCACCAGTTGTGAGCAGCACTACCAGGTGATGACGCGTGTAGTTGAGAGTAGTCGATCCATCCTTGGTTATTCTCGTTGAATTCGGCCTTCACGAGGTTACCGAAGTAAGGAGTCAACCAGGCGTAATTCTCTCCACCTTGTGATTGCGAAGAATGGAAGTAGGGACAGGAAGTCTGCATTGGCTGGTAAGATGCAGAAGTACTCGATTGGGCTGCGTACATAGTAGAGAAGGCACCGGTTGGTGTAGGACTGGCGTAGTTAGCGGGTGGATAGACACCACAACATTGTGGTGCTGGATCTACTTGTTGTGCACTATTATAGTTACCCATACCTTTACACTGCCTATTAATAGGTACTCCTAGCTGCTTAGTCGCTCTTCGGCGAGTTTCATGATTAATGTACCTCCCTCACTAACACCAATCACGTTGAGAATGCTAATGTACTGCCGATTGGCTTCTAACAACTTGACAACTAACTGGACCTTCTGTTCGCTAGTAGTTGTCTTATCGCGTAATATCTTCACAAGTTCCGCGCCAGACATTTCTACCTCCCATCAATGTCCCACCTACCATAGATTGGACACGCATTCCACGACAGATGAGTGTCACAAGCTGTCCGCCAACCTGTCTCGTAAGACTCTAATATATCGCCAGTCTTGATGATGTCGAACTTGCGTAGAGATAGTGGTAGACCAAGCTTACTTCGATGGTTGAGCAGTATCCTTACAGCTAACCATTCTCGGTTGATACTACCTCCACCCTTCAGATCATTCGCATACATAGAGAAGACAGCCGAGCAATCTCGACGTATCTCTTCCTCAGTGTTAGGTGTTAGTTGTTGAGGATCCCATCCCCAATAGTGCTTGGCTACCCACCACTTCTCCGGGTAATACTCCGTGTAACCTTGTGCCTTCAACATCTCCATCAAGTCACCTATCGTGTAAGGACCACGACTACCATACTCGTCGACCGCCATTATGCGTATCTCACTACCCGTGTACATGCCGACAGATACAGCGAAGGCATCCAACTTAGCAGCTACTCTCTCAGGTAATGCTTCACAGCGTGATACGATGACTGACTTGATACATCGCATGAAGTTATCGACGCTACCAGCTGTATTACGCTTGTCTCTAGATGACACTTCGTCATTAGTCTTATGTACCTGATCACCACAGGTTGTACATGGCTTATCACCCTCAATAATAGTACCACACTCTCGACACGTTCTGGCTGTGTTGGGCTCCCAACTGATGCTTACCCACTCGAAGTATCGGTTGACTACCTCGATATATTGTCTTATGGCGGACAAGACATCATTAGGGGTAGAATAAGGGTTATTCCATGTATGTAAGTACTCCTTGACATCCTCGTAGAACCATCCCCAACGCGCATTCTTGGCGAGTATATCACGCTCCTTCTCTAGTCTACTTCTTAGTGATGTATCCCTACAGTTGGCGATTGACTCGTTGATATACGGCACAAATTGAGGATCCAGCGCGAGAGCACTAGCCACCCTTGAGTGTAGGTGAGGAAGGTCATATCTGTCCTTGTACGTCTCCTTCTCGCCGAGTATAGATCGTACTGAATCTAGTAAGCTCTTCACACTCATTTCCCACATAGTGCCTAAATGGCGGATCCTACGCTAGCTGTGCGATCAGTAGCACGCAAGCACAAGGATGATCCAAGAGCGGTCGTCATACCGAGAGAACAAGGAATACAGGGGTGGGTAACGGATACAGGAAGAGAGGAGCATACACTGTATAGTCTCGCTAATTCCTTCTTCGATCAGTCTAACTGGGAGTTGAGTGTGGAGACATTCGAATCAGCGAAGGAGATCGTAGACGGGTACATCTTGTTAACGAGGGATGTGGAGCCTTACTACTTATACATTGCTAATAGATTCGTTGAGGAGGGATATAGCACAGATGATATAGCGGAAGTAGTGAGGGAGTTCTACAATGGCGAGTACTCCCGCGTCGATGATGGTGATGCTCTCACTCTACTCATCAACAACGCACTACAGGCGAGAGAAGATGCTAACATAGCGAATAGTAGCTACTATGATGACAAGATGGCGAACACAATTATAGCTTACAGTAAGATAGAATCGACGGAGAATGTAAGACGATCATCAGGACGTGTGAAGATCGAGTATCGCGTCGAGTACAACAGCTACGCACTCACACAATCAGCGTTGGAGACGATAATAAGAAGCATAGCACTCAATGAGAGGTTGTATTATGCAGCTTATCGTGTGACTGATAGTAGATTAGTGAGGCAGGTAAGGGAAGGTATGACGTTGAGAGAGGTCCTGCCAACACCTATCAGTCGAGATGAGTTGCTCATGCTTATTACGTCGCCTGGAGGCAATGATAGGGAAGTAGTGCTCGATGTCAAGCAGTCTCTTCTACGTCTTGATGATGACGCTTACTTACCACTCGTCCAACAAGCTATTCCTGGTCTAACCATTCTATCGGTCGAATCTAACCTGCGATCGGTCTCTATCGGCTATCCTCTCCCTTCTCTCGTCCCCCATATCCTCTACTACATAATACGCACATACGAACCATGGAAGACCTTGATGGGTGTCGATGACTCGCAGTATGAGAAGAAGGGTGTGCGTAATCTCTTCGCCCGCGTCAAGAGATGGCCTGTACCGGATACTAGCATCGATAATGAGCTTGTCGTCACTCTGCATTCTTCTTACGGGTCTAACATACCAGTGGAAGGAGAATTACAAGGTGGTATCACCTTCGAAGTGCGAGATGCTGATGAGCTAACGATTATACGAGTAGAAGAGCTAACAAGTAGGCTGATTAGTGATTACGACAAGAGATATAACGAAGTACTGGCCATCTACAAGAAGCGCTTCCCATCTCTTACTACTCCCCTCACATCGAAGGGAGTATCTAAGGCCAAGCAACTCGAGATTCTACGTCCAGATGTGTTCGGTGGTGACTATTCGTCTAGATGTGCCAAGAAGCCTGTATTAGCTGATAAGGCAGATGAGAACGCTGTCGAATTCGAGGATCTCACGCTCAAGTGTGCTGATCGATACAACTTGGAGTTGATAGAAGGCGATCCCATCATACCTTGCTGTGTGCCTATCGTCAAGCGAGCAGTCATCAACATGGAGACGCACATGGAGAAGAACAAGGAAGGATACCTCTTCGGCATTGCTGGTATATTCGGTCGTCAAGAGAAGGGTAAGAAGGGCACGTCCGCAGTAGTGAGAGTGGGTGAGGGTAAGACGTTGAGAAGGGTACTGGGTGGTATCTTAGAGGGCCCTAACCGGCCTCTTCGTGGTTCTGTGCGATCTATTGCCCCATTCTTCCAGTCCATGTGGGACATGACAGAAGACGAGATATTAACCTACTTGGACAGTAATATCAGCGTATGGGATAGTGATAGGCTAATTGATGGGTTGGCACTGAATTTAGGCTTCAATATCTTCGTGTTAGAGCTTATAGACGACCGTCTTGTATTACGTGTTCCTAGACATAGATTCGCTTACTATATTCCCTTCTCATACGATCGCCCGTCTATCTTCCTCTATCGCCACAATACCAATCCAATCGTGTATGAAGCGGTCAGATTAGCAGGAACTAGGGAGTATATACAGGGTGTTGAGACGTCTCGGCGAGCTATCGAATGGTTCCAAGATCAGCATAGAGTAGAGCTTCTCGACAGAGATGGTCGCTACACTTCCTTGCAGGATAGAGGACCATACAAGGAAGATGAGATGACGATCAATCACATGCAGATCATTGACGCTTACGGTAAGTTGAGAGGTTACCAAGAGCGTAGCGGGTTGATGAGGTACTATCCTCATCCATCCGCACCACTTCTGGGACCGTATACAAGAAGAGGTGACAGTGTGAGGAATAGAGAGGCTTACACTGAGGTGAGGAAGGATGAGGGAGAAGTGGGCGGTGAAGAGTGGAAGAACATGCCTCTTGGTGAGTTGGTTGCTCTACCCGTGTCTAGAAGGTGGCCAGATGATGAAGTGACGGAATTGACGTGGAGAACTGCTACACCTCACACTTATGCGAGACTAGCGAGAGAACGAAGCTATATACTACAGTTGGTTAATTGGATCTACGCGAATGCGAGACGAACGGAAGGTATGACGCTCGATATCTTCTTGTCATTGATTAGAGAGGAAGTGAGTGTAACGTATGACTTCAGTACGGTTGGTGAGGAGCTCGGTGAGTATGACTTCGTCGAGGCAATGCGATATATCTCAGCTACAGGTCTTACGGAGGTTTACGAAGAATCGGAGATTGGCTTCATACTATGTACTAAGAAGGTGAGAGATGGATTAGTACAGATGCTTCAAGTCGCAGAAGATACACATGGATCATCTCCTCCTATCCCATCTCGTATCGTTAACATCGACTATGATAGAGAGATGAAGCGGCTGGATGTTGAAGGTGTACTACACAAGCAGATCTACCTACAAGACGACCAATCCTACCAGTCATGGAGAGATAGTATAAGAACAGATGGACCTCTCAATCTCTCTCAAGCCTACGTCAGACTACTCAAGTCTCCCTTCACACTCGTCTCTCCAACTCACACAAGAGAGATGGACAGATGGCTCGTACAGAACGTCGCCAATGGATCTTATTCTCGATCTATACAGTGTTGTGCCATCTGGCTTCGAGATAGACGTAACACAGGCTTCTTCACCGAGCAAGCGCCAGATGAGCCAGAAGTATGGAATGATAAGGTGGTTGTGTACACTTGGGACGAGAGTAGGCTACTTACACCGAATGTAGTGGTCGAAGGACGTGTAATTACCATCCTGGTGTACCCTGGCTACAAGAAGGAAGGTGACAACGTGTATAAGGGTTACTTCGCCGCTCTACTGCCTCTGACAGCCTCTTAGACATATCTACTAGTAGATATTTTACAGCATGATGAGCTTGATATACACGGTCGAAAAATAGTGTGTAAAAACGAACGCTCAAATATAGAACATTGAGCTTAGAATTACTTGATGTCTAAGTCCGAGTTCGCCTGATGTACCCTCAGCCCTCCCGATCAGAATCACCGTCCAATTATATTGTAATTATTTTAGTTATAGTTGTTTGAGATAAGCATCAATATTTCGAGATTATACGTGATTTGACCGCTTAATGAAGAAATAGAGAAGAAACCCCTATGTCCACCATCAGTAATTCTACGTATATTCTACTAGATTACTTCGTCACCATGATCCACGCACGCTCTACTAGGTCACTTCTACCACACTTATTACCGACATCAGCCACCAAGCCGATCTGTGCGATGTGCTCTTCGAACAGCTCGACCACCATCTTCAACTTCTCGTCATCCGTTGTCTCTTCGTTGGAGAAGATGTGCACCAAGCTGTCGTTCGACATCGACTTACTTTCGCCCACCGATAACTGTATCTATCCTCTAGTTAACGCCTCTACATCTAATTATAGGTGTGTCTACTTGTTACGATACTCTACCAACGCGCGTTGTAGGATATGGTCCCACTCATCATTAACGTCGCCGAATGCTAACAACTCATCGATACGCTTAGGATCAGCCTCGAACAGACGTAAGACAAGTTCTACCTTGTAGTTGTCTGTTATCTTCTTGTCGGCGAGCACGAACACCAGACGTAGTGTGGACATCCTACTAGAGTTTGTTAGTAGGATAGAGATAGTTCTACAACACTATCATCGTCAGTCTCCATGTGCTTGTCAAGGTACTCCTCAATCGTACAAGCGAACAAGTCAGCGCGTACACATTCGTTCGTCTTGATGTAGTACAGAAGAGACAGTAAGATACGACGTAGAGCATGTAATCCTACTGTCTTACCTAACCTACCAACGATAGCTGAGAAGTAGTCTTCTTGTACATCTAGTACGAGTAGTACATTGCCAGCATAGCCTCCGAAGACAGTGCGCAACACACCAACATATCCTTCCGAGACAATCTGCTTATCACCCACAGTGTTAGCCGTATACTCTTGATGAGGTGCGATTCGATGTGTAATTATCGTTGAGTTGATGAATCGTACAAGATCAGTTCGGTTGATGACCTGTGTACCCTCGATAACTACTGCAGTATGAGTCGCGAGTGGCTGGAGGCCCAAGATAGCGTCCAACCCTAGTAAGCTAGGATCCACATTGACGGGGAGCGAGTCCAACTGCTTCCTGTATAACCGAGATAATACCTCTCTATCCGCCTCAACATCTTGTCTGTCACCGAATGTGAATCCTTCCTTGTATACAACAATATTCCACGTAGTCATTGCTACTTTCTACCTAATAGTAGGCAATACAACTTACTTCTTCGACCTCTCAGCTATCACTCGACGACGCATACTCTCTACTCTATCGGACAGCACGTAATTGTGTATGTACATCCCCTCGAACGATTCTGTGTCACGGAAGGCTCTTCGCACATAGTTCTCCAACCCTTCATCGCACAAGTTACTCGTCACCTTCTCCTGTTCCCTTCCGAACTCACCGAAGCTCATATCTTCATATCTAGCCATTTCCACCGACACTATCGCCTAACATAAGCTCTAATTCCTCCCCTAATCTGCTCTGCAACACTTCCACCCACTCTCAACATCTCGGATATTGCATGATATCCAACGCTACTTTGATGGGTCCAAGCGAGCTGAACAAGCATATTTACTTGGTACTGTGGTAGACTGTTGAAGAGCTTGATCGCTACTTCGACCTTATTCCAGGTTGTCTGACTATCGACGAAGAGAGGGACTAGTTCTTCCATTTAGCCTTCGATTATAGCCCTTATCCTGGATGATTCCTGTACAAGCTCAGATATCGCCAATCCTGCAACAGATTTAGGATAATTGTGATACATTCTCACACATGATTCTACTAGATCATCGTCCGATAGAATACGAAGGAATTCTAATCTAGAGCGGTCAATATCTGGCCTAGACACTTCATTAGTGTGGAAATACATGAGAAGTATCCCATAACTAGCTAGCACAGAGATTACAGACATTTGATCATTAATGATACTCAATTACCCGACCATCTCTACGCTTCTTACGCTTACAACAGCACTTGCACTTCTCCTCGCCACCCATTCCTCTACATCCTACCTGTACGAAGAATGCACATAATACACATACTTCTACACCTACAACCATAGACAATACGGGTGCTAAGTTCTGCTCCCACTTGATAGTCAAGTATTCAGCATAATCGAGAGTGTAGTAGGCTGTTGGATGTGAGGGGAAGTGTGCGCGATGGACGGTACTGTGTAGAGGATATGACTGTTCTAATACAGCAATTGTGTATGTGTTCGAGCAATGAAGTGTACCTAAGTAATACGTGTAACTTCCGTTACTACACTGTTCGTAAGCGTTGATAGAGCACAACTCATCACCCGTCATGTTGTAAGCGGTGACTGTACAATTGTCCACTTCATACGGTTGATGGACATAAGCGTGCATATAACAACCGTACGTAGTATACAGAATAGGTAGCGCTAATAATACGAACAATACGGCTGTACCACCCATTAGTATGTTAGATACATTACACTTCATTTCTTACCGAAGTGTAATGGTGAAAGAGTGAAAGACCAAATCAGTAACACAATGTCCGCCCTTCGCCCTTCTGCTAAGGCCGATCTCGTCTATGACGTTAGCAAGCGCGATTCTATCCTTGATTCACTTGTTCGTGGCGGTAAGCATCTCTTCTATGGTCCAGGAGGTGTTGGTAAGACGTACGAAGCCATGGAGCTTGTTACTATTGCGCGAGCGAGAGGCCAGAAGGTACATATCGTGGCCATCTCCAACGAAGCATCGGAGAGATTCGGTGGTAAGGGCTTGTACAACACATTCGGATGGACAGTCGATAGAGTGACAGGCAAGCCTAGGTCTAAGCTCGATGACCTGTGTATGGCTTGTCGTCGGTCCAATCCATACCGCAAGTCCGATCCTAGATGGGATGGCCAACAAGCGACCAAGGACGAGCAGAAGGATTACGACTATATGAAGCGATACACACTCAAGAACAACGGTGATGTGTCGAAGATGAGCGACTTGGACATTATCTCTCGCATCAATCGTAGTTATGCCAAGTACAAGCAACTTGACTGTGCGGAAGCCTTGTACAAGATGCAATGTGACTGGATCTTGATGGAGGAAGCCTTCATGATTGGTTCTCCGCTCTACAAGTTCTTGGATGAACAGATGCGTAAGTATCGCGCTTGTGATGAGTCTCTCGGTGGTGCTGGAGCTATCCTCTCTGGAGACGCTCTGCAACTTAAGCCTGTCAATCAGGTATACTTCTTCCAGAGTGATGTGTGGAATACTCTGTCGCCACAAGTCCATCTATTCGGTACATTGCGACGCTTCGACGACGATCCAGAGTACATTGAGTTCCTCACCAATGCACGTCTCGGTATAGTGACAGACGCTGGTCATTCTATGTTACTCTCTCGTCGTCGCTCACAAGTCGATGACAAGCCTGCTTATTCATTGTGTCGCACAAGAGAGGAGACTAATACTCACAATATGGCGGAGATTGCTAAGCTCAAGGAGAAAACCACCATATACGTGGTAGCGGCCAGCGATCAATTCTACTATTACGCACATTCTAACGACGACAAGCCGATGTTGCTGGCCCAGCATCTCATTCCCGAGGCGAAGCGTATTCTAGATGACATTGAGCGTCCTACTGAGCTACTCAATCATACTAGAATAGCAGTAGGCGCTCGTGTCATCATTACGCACAATGACAGGTCGACAGGTGTCTATAACGGATTCGTTGGCACCGTCACAGTTGTCAATTATGTCGCGTACAACGCAGAGACCGCCGCGCTATATGGTAAGAAGGGTAGTATTACCAGTGTAAGTGTGCAATTCGACCGCACATTCGAGCACAACATGAATGAACTCCCGAAGGGCACCAAGTTGGTCGTTGGTGACACAATAACCTTCAAGCTACCAGAGGATAGAGCTCCAACCGATGCTGAGAGAGCCAATGAGGGCAGAATGTGCAAGATTCTCTCAGTTGGTGGTTCTTCCTTCACCTCGCAGGATACGTGCATCATCCGTAAGATCAACATAGAACATAGGAAGGGTACGTACAGCGTCATCCGAACGCAATTCCCCTTCTCACTTGGCTGGGCACGCACCACTCACAAGGCCCAAGGTGCTACCGTGGAAGATCGATGTGCTGTCATTCTTAGTGGTAGAATGGGTCCTGGACAAGCTTATGTTACTGTATCCCGTCTCAAGACCAAGAACGACCTCATCGTTGAGAATGACTACGATCGCGCTGTATTCTTCGCAGATCGCGCAGCTCTCGAGTTCGACAAGCAGATCCAAGAGACAGGTAAGTGGGTAGTCGACAAGCCATCACCACAAGAGAATGACATGAGCGATGTGAAGGATGATGATACGGCGGTAGGTGACATTGTCGATGAGGATGCGCAGTTGAAGGCATTCCTCATGTCGTAAGTAATCTCTACTAATAGAACCTTGTCTAATGTTATCGCTGTGTATAATTCTCTACTAATAGAGAGTCTTGTTATAGTGCTGCATTTGCCTTGTCGATATAAGCACGATGTTCTAACCTCATCCAGTTACGATACGGTATGTTGATCTCCTTACCACCATTGCGGAATATATCCAGCACAGGGCACGGGAAGTTCTCAGCTTTTGGGAAGTATCCAGTCCATCCTAGAAGCGTTGTAATACGTAGATAAGTACACCAATCCGGTATAATATTACTAGCAAGAATGTGATACACTCCTGCTTGTATACGCTTCCAATCCTTGTATACGAGATCACCACCGTTGTCGGTTAAGTTAATACTACTGACGGTATCTTCTATCTCTTGGTGCTTGCCGTACTTACACATTAAGTATAAGTACACGGAAGGCTTGTCCTTCAACAAGAGCTTCCACAGACCAGATAATAAGGCGTTCCTACCGCAGCATAAGAATGTAATGATTGGGCCTAGAATAGAGCATCCTACGATACGCGAATACTTACTCCAATGTATACGTGTCTCATCGTCTAATCCACGTCCTACTTCCATAATGAACGTGAGAGTATCTTCGTGTGATATACATGGAATACTATAATAGGCTGTTGCATCTTCACCATCTTCTAACACTTGTAGTCCTCCATCAGCCTGTGACCATACGAAACGTAAGTAATACGCTGTATCTCTAGGTCTGAGGAATTGTAAGCATCTGTAACACGACCAGAGTTGGATCGACATCGTCTGTCTGCTGGATAATGCGTCAATCGCGAGCTTGGCCATGTACCTAGTGAAGGCGATTGGTATAATGTACTTACCGTTGTCATTCTGCAATATCTCACTTATATCGTCGATTAGCAAGAAATGACGGGCCAATGTACTCAAGTCGAATCCAGTGTCGTATAGTTTATCTTGACAGTCAAATACGACATTACCAAGTGAAGTTGTCTCACCAAGCTTCTCCCACGGAAATATGGTCAAGAAGTCATCTAAACATCGACGAGTGACCGGTAATCCCTGCTTGTAGGCGAGGTATTCTGTCACATTCACCTCTGGCATCTGTCTCAATAGTCTAACATCTGGTATCTTCTCCACCGTGTCCGGTATAGGTATCTTGTAAGGGCGCGTGTAGTAATCGGATGTGTGTAGGTAGGACATTTGTAAGCGAAAGTACAAGAATGTCTTCGTATCCTAACGTCTACGCGCTTATCTCTGCCGCCCACTCTGTTGCTCGCCTCAAGAGTGAGATTCGTATGTTACGACACAAGTATTCTAAGCTCCAACCCTTCTTCTCGGAGTCCGCTACTAGACTCGACACCAAGTCGACACAGCTCAAGGAGAAGCGCAAGACGCTTGATGACGACATTGTCAAGGCTCTAGGCTTATTCGTCGATCTCAAGTCATCCTCCTATAACTGGGTGGAATGGGCGAAGAAGCATACCCAACAAGCTGACAAGCTACTTGACAATGAATTCTTGACACGGATGCGACACATCGAGCATAGCCTCTATACAACGGTCCTGAAGTGGAAGTTGGAGATCCAGAAGCATCTCGTACCTAACGATGTGAAGGGTGTCATCGTCGACTACAGCACGACTGGTAACTACGATCACTTACGCGGTGGTATGTACATGACCGCTGAGATGTACAACGATATCGGCTACAAGTTGCACGATAAGTGTGTTGGTAAGGTGCGTCTGTCACCTTACGGTATGAAGGGCGACCTCGTTGCGGTAACGATCCACAAGGACGAGAGCTGCGCTAACGACCGTGATAGCGACTACTAGACTTCTCTAATAATAGAGACATGTAAGTAACGAGCTTAGTCATCTGTAATAGAGACAATTACTTAGCTTCTAGCTCTCGAATTCTTGCCTTCAGAGCGGCAATCTCATTGTCCTTGTTAAGTAGACAGATGTAGCACACCCAGATACACATTCCATCCACTCTGCACTCATGACAAGTAGTATATGATCGCTTGTTCCTACAACTCGAACACATCGCATAGACACTTCCTTCGGTAGTATGACACGAACTACACTCCATGTTACGTTTGTGATAGAAGTGCGAGTTGTAGAGGCGTCAACCCTGTATTCTTAGATCGTCGACTACGGTATATGAAGAATCCTATCAATATGAGGAGAAGTATGACTGCTACTAAGATAACCCACCACACCCAAGAGTAATCAGTTGTAGGAGGTATTATGACGGGTGGATTACCAGAGGGAGGAGGTAGTGGTGTGGCGGGGTTACCAGGTGAGGGGAGAGGAGTGGTAGACGTGACGATATTACACACATTACTCACTACAGTGTGATTACCGTTGTCGCTGTTAACTTCTACTGATTGTAAGCAACCAGATAATGACTGACAACCACCTGTACGAGACGCTAACCCATTCTCACTCGTTGCACAAGGCCCGTAGAAGCAATAAGGTGAGTTAATAGCGGCTTCCAGCTGATTGGCGGTTGTATCACCAAGTATATTGCGTATTCTCGCTATATGTCGCTTATATTCGCTCTGTGAGAGATAACATGCACATTCTGGTCGCTGTCCTGCTTCTACCATCTCAAGAGTAACGCCTTCACACCATCTACGACGATTAGCTAGACAAGTAGCCTTATCATCTCGACACAGCAAGTTACAAGGGACAGTCGTAGAATGATTAGGATCTCGACAGTAATCACCTGCGAAGTCAGAACGGGATTGTTGTACGCCTAAGTCACCTCTAGGAAGAGTTAAGAAGTATGTAGTACATTCCGGCGTCCAGTTAGCATTACACCTCGCCTTCACAGCTTGGTAGTCTACAGCAGACATAACATTGACTATTTACGCAGTGGTATACGATATAGCGTAAAACGTAATGGATCCGGACTCGTCCCTCTACGCTGTACCTAAGCAACGAGGCGGTGAAGTCTTCGATGGCAAGGGTAATCTGACAGATGGTACTGCTCTAGTCGGAACTTGGTGGCACATTGCGGATGTCGACTACATCATGAGTATATCGACAGAGATCGACGATGGTCTAGACGTCGATTGGAGGGTATTAAGTGATGCTCAGATGCGAGAATTAGCTGCTTATGAACCTAATCTGTTCAAGCAGAATCACATCAAGAAGGTACTAGTTGACTACTCTTCTATGTTGTACGATTGGATCTACGTCATAAGGTGGTAGACGAAAGTAAGGATGAGTCTGTGCGTCCGAGAACCTAGACAAGAAGCTGTGGAGGTGGCACACTGGGAAGATGGACACGATATGCGATACATCATCATTGACCACGCTACAGGCATCGATAATTCTCTCGGTGTGAAGTGGATGCTCGATAAGGATAGTATCTATGACTTCCTACAGTACGAAGAGGAGGGCACACGCAAGGAGGAGATCAGGACAGCTCTCAAGACTTACTCGTCGAGCGATTACATGTGGTACTATTGCCACTAGACATATCTATTAGTAGATAGTAGTTATTTTAGAGAGGATAGCGACTTATCTCACTATCAGCCAGTCTGACGCAGTTCTTCATCTTCGCATCCATCCAAGATAGAGTACATAGTGTTAATTTACTTATCTTGTTCGTTCCATAGTACCTGTCTAAGTGTGGATGTTCGAATTCTAACCGAGGGAAGTATTCATCCCATCCTAACAGCGTCATAACGCGTAAGTATTCTTCTTCTGTCTTGATTGCGAGTATGATACCGTACAGATACGATTGGACACATTCCCAATCCTTATCATCTAGCCCTTCTGCATTGTCATCGAGTTTCTTCGTCGCCTCCAAGATAAGCTCCGTTGAACTACTTCCACCTTCACACAGGAGATATAAGCGGACAGAAGGCTTATCGACAAGCAGCCATTCTAACAACTTATAACACACTGGGTAATCCTTCATGATATGCATTACCAATGGTCCAAGTGTGTTGGACATAGTCAATCTATTGTACTTGCTCAAATATAGTCTAGTATCTCCATCCAATCCAGCTGCTACAATCTTCGTGAGGAATTCTACCGTCTCGGATCGTGTTAATTCACCATCCATGGTCATTAACCCTCCGTCGCCTGTAACCCATGCATATCTCATGTAATACGCTGTATCCTTCGGACGGAGGAAGCGTAGACATCGATAAGGCATGGGCTGGAAATCGTCACTTGAACGCCAGCATAGTATAGCTAAGGCGGCCCTAACGTCGATCATGTTATAAGGTAGTGGAATAGTGATATTACCAGAAGTATCCTTATCGAACACGAATGACTTATCGTCAACCATGTCACCAATGAGCTCAAAATGGCGACCTAATGTACTCAGATCGAACTTAGTATCATACGTACCATTTTCGCATGAGAAGAACACGTTACCAAGCGAAATAGTATCGCCCGGCTCTCCTTCCAGTTCCATATCTATGTAGTAATCCCACACTAATCGTCTTGTAACAGGAAGTCCTTGACGATAAGCGATGTATTCTGTAACTGACCCCTCTGAAACGTCATTATTGTACAGACGATAAGGATCAATGTGTATCTTGCCTTCTGGGAGAGGAATCCTGTAAGGCCTTCTGTAATAATCTCGAGAGGTGAAGTACTTATCCATTTTCGTCTACTATTAGACGTATTTAGCTGTGTATTAGTGACAGAACAACAGGTAATCGAGGGTCATGTACCTTCTCTGTCCTCCTCAACGCATATGCTATCAAGAATAGTACGATGAGCAGTATAACGAAGACTATACCCCATATCCAGCCGGTCCACATTGACGGAGCCGATCCTAGATCGGGCTTCGTGTTGTCTGCACACACAGGTGTTAGTGGATAGCTAACGATACGATCACTGACGATGCCTATAGCAGTCCAATCGACTAAGCAGTACGATCCTGGTAGTAAGGTAGCGTCGTTGACAGCATCTTGCGAGATAATTACAGGTGCGATACACAATACACCGTTGATGTTGGTCAGTCTCGCTGCAAGCGCGAAGATGACAGTAGTAGGTGTTCTTGTCACGGTGAACACAGGAATGACAGAGGTAGATACAGTGAAGTTACCAGTCACACGAATTTGTACGTAAGGGCTTCCATTAGTATTCTGGCCGTACTTCATGTCGAATCGCACTTGAGAAGCAGGAATAGGGACAGGCATCAAGATAAGCTGTCCAGTCGCTAGATCGATCGTCACCAACCTGTCCTTGTAGGATAATGCGTAGAATCCATCGGTTGTTGGGGTATAGACGAAGTCCATGTTGGGTAGCGTAGTATTCTGGCCATTGGTCGTGTCAATCGGTGTACCAACTACACGATTAGTAGTTGTAGTAGCTAGAGCGTATACACTACTTGTGGGTGTAGTACAGGCTGCTGAGTTACTTCCTAAGCAGCCTCCAACTACCTGCGGCGCACCAAGTAGATTGCCCTTCAGGCTGCACGGTTGCGCCATTTAAACCACACGTAACTACTGTTACTTATCTCTTAACTTATCTACTTATCATGCAGCTATGGACGACTACTATCACGCGTACACTATACTCGGATTATCGTCTAATGCCACACAAGAAGAGATCAAGAAGGCTTATCGATCGCTAGCCTTACAATACCACCCAGATCGAAATTCTGCACCTAATGCAGCAGAACAATTCAAGCTGATACATGACGCTTACGAGAGACTCTCTACGATCACAGCATATCGTGTAGAAGAGAAGATGGATAAGATTAGCGTGGATGATGTGTTGTTAGAGCTTCTTGAGATATACAAGAAGTATCATAACAAGCGTGTTGGAGTAACTTACTCTATCTTGAAGGGTAATGTGTATAAGTGCCAATATAGCGATAAATTCGACAAGTTTGTCAGTGTAGATGTAGTTGTACCGCTCAGCACAATTAAGATACGTGTCTTCTCATTCAAGCTTAGTAAGATGATCGAAGAGAGGTTCATGTCACCATCTTACCTCATATATCGCAAGTAGAAACAATGACGTCTGTGTTATACGTTGTACCCAAGTGTCACTACAGCGAAGTGTTCAACTCGCAAGGTACTCTCAACGAAGGTGTGGTTAAGATTACGTCATGGCCTCGTAGTCCTGGTGAAACGTCGAGAGAATGGCTTCTAGCACCCGAACATCTCGAATCCCTGACTCACTATGAGGATAAGACTATATCTGAAGCTGTATCAGCTGCAAGAACAGCATTCCCAATGAGTGAATACACATACGTTGTCATCTTGTAGAACTTCGTCTATTAATCGTGCTCGCACGATGCTTAGACTTCGTCTATTATTAGACGAGAAAGAGCTTATTAGCACAGCATAATGGCGAAAGTAGAACTAAGTGATTTAGGCGTGACTCTGCAGCAATGGGACGAGGTGGAGGACGATCAGGAGCCCATGTATATCGTGTCTAACACGGACGAATTGAGTATGAGGAAGATGTTCCCGCTGAAGATTGGAGACTATACATTCGCTAATCGTGACCAACTTGTAGCTTATGTTGCACAGTGGATCGCTGGCAATCATGAGCAAGCCAGAGCTATTGTCAAGCTCAAGAAGAAGCCTAGTGCTGGATATTCTATGCCTGCCGATGATAAGGAATGGCGTAGCTGGGCACCTGCTATCGCCTATGTTGTCGCGACGAATGCGAAGGATATCTCTGGTGTGTTAGTGACCATCCCCAACAAGACAATTGGCGCTTCCGGCAAGGATGATGTGTGGGAACTAGGTCAGGACAAGACGACGGCCGAGCGCAGTGCACCACCCCATCCGTGGGGTATGAACGCTTGGGGTAAGGCACTCACGAAGTACAGAGATGAGTTGGTCGGTGAGGAGGTAGAAGAGGAAGAGAGTAAGGACGTCGGTCTTGAAGCATTCTTGTCGAGTAAGTTAGAGGGGAAGGAATTAGTAGCTACTAGACTGTCCAAGATGATGATTGGTAGAGATAGCTTGTGGAGCAACGAAGATGCTGTCGAGAACTTCATGATTACGTATCGAAGAGCGATCAGGACGAACACACTTGATCAACTCCGCCAATGGATCAAGGCCGCTTCTCCTGCCTATATTGACGCTTGGAGCTTCGTCGCGACCCTTCCTCTCCTCAACAGTGTTAATTCAGTCATCCAGCGTGATGCTGAGGCTACACGCAAGTTCATCGAGTCGCTCAACTCAGTCGAGAAGTGTAAGAAGTGCGGTGGTAACGTCCAAGCCTTCTCTCAGCAGATGCGGAGTGCCGATGAGCCCGAGGAGACCATGTTGAGATGCTTCAATCTCGAGAGTGGATGTGCTAGACGAGATATTGACAGAGAGTCAGCTCTACCAATCATCCACCCATACGTCTATCGCTACAGAGAGCGTACTGGACGTGCTCTGCTCAAGTAAGCTAAGATTACTACTAATAGTAACGAAGCTATACTACATACGATGTAGTATTAAGTAGACTAAATATGGAGAGACCCTGCTACATCAGCTCGCATGCGAAGAATAAGATCAAGTCAGCTCTTCAATTAGGAGATGTAGCGTGTAAGGTCCCTATCAATCTAGGTCACTCGCCCAACTACGTTATTACCATGACTTATGCGCAAATCATCGAGTACAATAGCGCTGTCGAAGGCGGTAAGAAGACTGCTTCTATCATCCTTACTATGGACCAGTTACGACAAGCTAAGCGATACTACTCCACCTACTTACTACAACCATTCGACTAACCAATAACTTACAATATTACACCTAGTTAGTACTTATGATTAAGTAGCGTAAATGTCGCTGATCGACCTAGATAGCATACTCGTAGAACCTCTATCACCGCGCACGATAAGGAGAAGAGAGTCACGCTATATATTCGATCGCGATACAACAATAATCTGTCTACAGAAGCTAGTTGAGATGCTTCGTGAGGATGGTGTGAAGGTGTTCTACACGATTGTGATGGACGACTCTTACTATCTCCACTGTACCCTCTATAACACTCGACAATGCATGTTTGAAGTGGGTGTACCGCTAGAACAGTACGAGATGCAGAGCTTCGTAGATGACCTAAACACTAAATACTAGTATGTCAGTCGTATTCTCACCGGTAGCTGCTTGTGCGCATATTCACCATCTCTATTCCGTCCATCACAAGAGAGGTCAGCTAGCTACCTTCCACATCGAGTCGGGTGATGACTACACCATAGCACTGTCGAAGTACACTGACGAACAGTCAGAATACATCGTGACAGTACCATTGAGTGAGAAGGAGACGTCACGTGGATTCATGCGTCTACTTCTCCGTCGATCGATGTCGGATAGTGAGATAAGATGTAGTAAGTAACGTTATTAGTGAGCTAAATATAGGTATCTCTAGTAGGTAACGTTGTTAGTGTAAGAAGTCTCTAGTAATAGAGAGATGGTTAGCGAGCAGCGGATGATGGGTCTGGTGCGCTCATCACCTTGGCACGACCGGACGTATGTGCGGTAGACTTGGGTAGAGGGATACTACCCGATGTGGCAGGTTGTGGTGAGGGCTTCTTAGGTCTCTTACGCTTCTCCTGTCGAGGAGGTTCTCGTTCTTCCTTCTTGGGTGGTGGTGCTTCTTCCTTCTTAGGTGCCTCGTCTTCTTCTCTATCTTGATGGCTGAAGGAGTACATGAATGCTTGACAGTCTGCACTGTATTGATCGGGAGGTGCACTGCTGCTACTGCTACTGCTCGATGAAGCAGAGGAAGAACTCTCCTTAGCCTTCTTACTCTTGGTCTTAGTCTTCTTGCCGCTCATTTCTAATGTAACCATCATAAGATACTAGTAGACGAGTAAATGGGGCATCACAAGCGTTGTAAGAGATGTCACTCATCATCTTCTGGTTCTTCGTCATCCTCGTCGTGCAGTTGCCGACATAAGGGTACATGCAACTTCCACCCGAAGGACCAGCGTAACCATCACTGTAACCGACAAGGATGCTGTATGCGGATGGATGCACTCGGACAGTACATTCCACGCAAACCATGCGGATTCTACCTCACATTAGCAGCAGATGATGCTGCTTACTAAGTAGTACTATCTCTAGTAATAGAGAGAATTAGAAGGGTATTAGGGTGTGGTTAGAAGGCCGGAGAGCTCTGTCTACACAATCTATGAAGTGCAGAAGGTTCTCGTACGTGCCAGGAAGACTGATATAGACCTCTAATATACCAGGTCTGCCGCGCCAATGAAGGCTATATTCGTCATCGATAGTACAGTGATAATTGACCTTCTTGGCGGATCTACTGTACTCATCGTGGAGACGTTGGACATCAGTCATCGCTTCGTGATTAGTCAGAGAAGTGTCCATTTTACGCGATCTCTCGAGTCGTCAGGAAGTCATCAAGTAGACGCGTTGCCTGTGTTACAGATGTGACAGGGCGGCTGAACTTCTTGCACAACTCATCCTTACGCATACTTACCGACTTATCCTTCTCAATCACGTGTCGAACGATGGCTACGACGACATCAGTAACTATTGCGGGTAGACCATCATTCTCGTCGACCAGACTAGCCAATTGACGGCACTTCTCGATGTTCTCAGCACTCAAGAAGATCAATCGGCTATTCTTGGCATAGTAGTTGATCAACGAGAGAGTATTGCGTATCTCCACTCTTCCTGTCTCTGGTTGGAGCTTCGTAGCAGAGGTAACACCCACTCTCTCGCGTAGTACGTCGAGTGTAACTGGTACATGGTGCTTGTTGTGAGCCGACCAGAGCGCTTCCAAGTACTTGGTTGACTTGGGCTTCTTAGATCGCTTCTTACCATGTACGAAGGTACTAGCGGAACTGGCTACATCTACGTCGAATCCATAGCTAACGAACAGTGCGTAGAGATCCTCCTCTTGCTTAACTTCCATGTCTAAGTTGTTTGTGCTATCATATCTACTTATAGATGTAATACTTGGTTATCGAGGACATCTAACATCGTTAGTTTGCCGTCTATTATGTGAAGCCTTATGTATAGGCGCAGGCCTAACTGACTTAGGATATTCATACGCTTCACTACAGTATGACTGATCGATATTGGTCGATCCCTTCTTAGCAGGCTTGGATGAGAATATACCCATTTATCTGTCGCTTTGTACGTAAATGGCGGCTGTCCTAGGTATAGTCGCCGGCTCCCTTCTAGGTCTCATGTCCTCTGGATTGTTCACACAACAGAGTAGGAAGTACACAAGCGAGTACAATCAAGAAGTATCCATCATTAGTCAGGTCATCCAGCGCGCCATGCAACAGACAGCCCAATCTGCGTTAATTGACCAACGTATCAGCTTCAATGGCTCTACTATCGATTGCGCTGGAGCTGTCAATATTATCAACCAGAGTACAGTCAATTCACAAGCGTTGGGTACCTTCAATACGAAGGCATCTGCACAGATCGCCAACGACATTACTAACCGTCTCACTGAGTCTATACAGAATGCAGATACTATCACAACTGGCTTCCTCTCGCAACCTCTACCCTCCAATATGACAGAAGCACAGATCAAGCGTAATATCTCTCAAGTAGTGCGTCAGACCTTCACTAGCGAGAACTTGAATAGTATGCTACAAGCCGTACAGGTCAATCAAGTCATCAACATGCAGAATACCAACATCAAGTCCGGTGACGCTTGTACTATTGGTAACTTCTCAGCTGCTACGCTTCTCGCTCAGAATGCTATGGAAGTGCTCACTAATGCGCTATTCACTAATCACTTGACCAATGAATTCATGAACAATATCAAGAACAGCTACAATGGTACTAGTCGAGGTATATTCAGTCCGATCGAGGACTTCTTCGGCGTGTTACGATGGGGTGTCATTGCTATAGTTGTTATTGTTATTATTGTTGTATTAGTTGGTGGCATCATGAAGTTGTTATCGTCGAGGAGTGGTGCTCAACAGACAACAATGGGTGAAGATATACGGCAGATGCTATTACTAGACGCATTAACGGGTAGTAAGCCTGCGGCTGGAGCTGTAACCGTAGCTAAGTAAGATAAGTAGTAGATAGACACCTAACAATAGATGAATGACGCTGTGTGATAGCTAAGTAAGATACTAGTACTATAAGTAGGTAAGCGAACGTCTAAGAATAGACGAATAATACTAAAGAAGATTGTCGAATAAGTAACAGATGGGATCAAGCCGATATATCCGACTTGAGACGGAATCAGGTGCTTGGTCGTCATGCGCACCAAGGGACGAAGATAGCATCTTCTCACAGATCATACCCGACTTACCCGACCTGCCTGATACTCTCGTATTGACCGGATCTGTAGCGGAGATATTGGAGGAAGAGTGGAATGCGTACGGTCGATTACAAGACTATGTTATGAAGGCTGTATCTACGAGATACACCAACGGTAGACGTCCTGCGGATAATGAAGCTGATCTCCCTACTCCCGTGCAATTACACGAAGTTAGCCGTATCGTACAACTACTACGCACAACTGACAACTGGGAGAAGTGGGTCCATGTTACACAGAAGACCCCACAATATCAACGTCTGAGACACATTCTAGACATGGGCAAGCAAGTGTACGAAGATGGCCTCTATCAACACGAGATCGACTTCTACATTGCTCACGATCCCCTGTCTGGCGATACACGGCACAGAGTACTTCTATCACAATCACCTTATGTCGCCATCTTCTCTATTCTGTCGTATGTCAAGGATTATGTTAGTGACGAGGACGTGATGAGACATGTATGTTACGCTATCTGTGGTACTATCCACAACGCGATTATCCGTAGAAGTAGAGGTATTGGTATCGAGTTGGAAGACGTGGAATTTGGCGACTTACTGCCACTTCTTGCCCCTCTGCTACCTAAGGATGTGGATATCTCGTCGTACATCGAACGTATCACGTCCATGTGTAATGTAGTGAAGTAATCTCTACTAATAGAGACATCTACTTGATCTGATTGTAGGCGGATAGTACGTTATCCTTCTGTGCGGAGAAGTGCTTCTCTATACTATCGAGGAGAGCTTGAACCTTCTGCTTCTCCTTCTCTAGTTCTTGGCGTAAGTCATGGATGGTACTCAGTAGTTCTATCTTACTCTCGACGAGTCGCGCCTTGGTTCTTATTGACTTATCTACCTCTAATTGCATGTTAGTAGTACAGTCATCACACAGCCATCTACACATAGCCCATTCGTTACACTTCGAGCAATTCTGACGCTCGGTTCGCCTAGTATAAGAATCTATCGTCTCTTCCTCCTCACAAGCGTGGCAGAGTACGTATTGACCACACTTGGCACAATGTACTCTCGATTCGCTCATTTCTAGCTAGTTCTCTCTATTAGTAGAGATATCTACATATTCTATTGAGTGATACCATGCCTAGCGAGTATATCCTTCAATCGTGCCACTTCGAGCTTGAGCGCGTTAATGTCGTCATCTTTCGCGGATATGCAGTCATAGCACACCCACGAACATTCACTATAATCATTACACCGGGAACAGGTGATCCATCGATCATCCTTCTGTAAGCAGTCCTTACACAAGACCGTTATATCACACTTCTGAGTTCCGCATTCGCACACAAGTACGCCATGACCACTACACCTATCACAATAAGCACTCATTGTCACTGTGGTCTTTCTGGATATAATACACGTAAATTACTGTGTAAGTACGAGACTTCTAACACCTTCATCTTCACCTCGATGTGTACGGATATAGTCGTATAACATCTTGATGTACTCGCTCACACGCTCATGCTTCTTAACTAACGTCTTGTCATGGTAAGCGTTTATCTCACATCGAGCGCGTTGTAGAGAGACTAAGATAGCCATCATAGCCCTTATACCGACTGTCTTACCTAGTAACTCTACAGACTCCTTGAAGTGACGTCTAGCTAGCCAAGTATGCTTGAAGGTGGTTGTTGTGTATGTAACCTTCTCGTACAAGCGCTTCATCGTAGGGTAACAGATAACTGTTGCATTGACCCATCCAACGAGCTTAGTCAACCCAGTACCGAAGAGAGGCAGGTTAGTGGGTGTGTGGGGAGATGAAGATGACGGCGAGTAGCACTTGATTGACTTATACCCGAGGATTGGTTCTAGACCGAGCATACTGTAATTAGACACTCGTGGTAGGAAGTGTGAGTATAGTGTAATAAGATCGTTATGGCTACCTCCAACACATACTAACCTGCCTGAGTGGTAGCATAGTGTCTGGATGTAGTCGAACGAGTGATTACACATCTGACCCTGTCCTTGCATCAATTTGGCGAGATTATATAGCTTAGAGTACCTAGATGCTTCTATCTTGTCTAAATATGTTTCCATCATCTTCCAATCAATCTTAGTCAACGCTCGACTGAGGAATACCATCTCTTCCGGTATCTGTAACCACACATTACGCAGGAAGGGTAAGAGCTTGGTCGACTCACCTGTCTTCTCCCTGTTGTAGAGCGATAGCAGTTCCAGACACTGTGGGTCGAACGAGCTGCTAAGATTGGCGATCCAATCGTGTTCTTCAGACATCAAGTAGCGATAAGACGCTTGTAGATGACCTAAGTACACCTCCTTAGTACTTCTCATGTCAATTACGACGAACGCCTCCCATCCATAAGGCAGATTGAGTAACTGTGCAATCTCCTCCATATCACATCTATACACGATACTATTACTATCCTTCATAATCTCGTGTAGGCGCATTACTAAGTGCCAATCCCTCTCGATTATCTCCGCTACACTGCCATACAGCGTAAGTATAGAAGGTATGTCTATACCCTCTTCTACCATCGCACCAAGTATAGGTGAAAATAGCTCGTTATTCACCCTCGTCACGTGTCTCCACTTGCCTGATTCTGTCACTAATTCTACCGTTGCCATGGGCACTTTGTGCGTAAATTACACGTACTACGTCTACTTATAGACGACATCTACTCTAATAGTCTAACGGACGTATCATCGAACATCCTCTTCCACTTCTCCTTCGCGTATTCTAACTGCTCGTCGGTCACAACAACCACAATGTTTCGCGTAATTAAGTAGTCACCACAAGCGATCTTGCGTGCTCTGTGACGTCCTAGTATACAGTCGATATCACCTTCATCTTCTGCCACTACTATAGCATTATCTACCTCAACAAGAGCGTCGAAGACCATCTGTGTATTCTCTGCGGTTACGATAGGATTAGCATAGCCAGGGAGAGTATCGGTGAGTGTAGTGTCCGTCGTAAGATAGATAGCGTGACTCATCACTTCTTTCGTCTACCAGTAACTCGTTACTAGCATCTACGTCTACTACTAGACGATACTTACGAGTCGACTTCTACGGCGTACATCAGCTGCGACTTGGACACCTTGAACTCTTCCTTCCCATTGTGACTACGGATAGTCGCAACCATAGATAGATCGATAAGACGGAAGACCTCGCCCATATAGATCACATTGCAGTGTACAACGGGTGCGATCTTCACTCCGTAGTACAAGCGATCGCGTGTATCCTTGAAGTGTGAGAAGGGGAACTTCTTCGATGACTTAGACAGTATTGTAGCACTCCCAGCTTGTGTATAGGTGTACATCTTCTCTTCACCGTTGGGTTCTGCTACAGCCTTACACCATACATCATATCCATTGAGTCGGTACATACGATAGTCAGTGGCCATTGTTTAGTTTTAAGCCGTACTACAAGCGAGAAAGGACAATGGAACGCAGGCAGAGATCGCGTCATACAGCACCAGCCGGAGGAACGGTGAATCCTAGTGACATCCAGCTAACACCTAGTCAACGATTACTGTATGAGAAGATCGTCCCGGTCTGCAACCCCATTCTGTCACAAGTAAGAGGATTCGACAACATCTTCGACTCTCGCGTTGAGCAAGTCCTAGCATCCCAGACGCTATATGGACAGAAGGATCCACTAGGCCGTTATCCGGTCTATACCTTCCAGATGACGGGCTACACCATCCCCACTATTGACTCGTCCTACCAAGCTGACAAGACGGGTAGAACCATCAAGTCGGACATCAAGATACGAGTTGTACGATCCTACCGTAATGCAGATGGTACACTCATTGTGGAAGGAGGAGTTGAGGTGAAGGAGTACGATCAAGAAGGTGTTCTTGTCTCTGTCCCAGTATTACGAGGCTCGAAGATTGACCCTATCAAGAGTCGTCTACAACGCTACGAGAAGGGCGATGACCCACTTCTCCCCGATGGATACTTCACAATCGACGGCAGGAAGCAGTATATCGTCCAATACAACAAGCTGAAGTACGATATGCCCTTGACCTTCTTGATGGGTGATGGTGTATGCACGCAAGTTGTATGTACCACGCCCGATATGAGTACCGTCCAGATCATCGTCGCTCACAACGCTAAGAACGAGCTATTAGCTAGGACTAGTATCTTGGGTAGTACAGTGGAGGAGAAGGGTAAGAAGGGTAAGCGACGATACATCCCACTCTACGAGTTCATGACCATCTTGATGACGAAGCGACGCATCGTAGAGGGTAAGGTCGTCTATGTCGAACCTAGCGTACAATCTATCACCGACATCATCCTCTCCTTCGTTCCCGATGAGCACAAGGATGCGTGTAGAACGATCTTATTCTTGTCGGAGATGACACGTGATCGTACCTCTATCCTAACCTCTATCAAGTCATCTATCCGCCTCAACGAGACTATCGAGACGATCGAGAGGAAGATGAAGGAGGAGGTATATCCTGCCATTCCCCTATCGGAAGAGGAATTGAAGGCCAAGCAATTCGGCTACTTAGCATCCCGCCACGTCCTCTACTTGATCGGTGAATTGAAGGAGCACGACCGCGATGCTCCTGGTCTCTTCCGTATGGACTCTCCTGAGATTGTCATCACTAAGCTCATTGCCGACAAGTTCCGTGTCGCTATCGACGCCATCAAGACGAAGGGAGAAGGTGAGACTGGTATCAAGGATTTGCGAGCGAACGCCGACACACTGATTGCCAAGGCGAAGGGTAAGATATCGATTACCGAGCTCTACAAGCCTCTCGCGTCGCTCAATATCATGAACAACCTGAGCGGAATGAGAGATGATGTGATTACAGCGTTCAAGAAGGGTAACTTCGGTGGTAAGAACATCAAGCGACCTCAACAGACATTCAAGCCTGGTACGACGGGCGTCGAGCAGAAGGGTATCGTCGCTGCACTAGATACTACCAGTTACTCGGCTGCTTGGAGTAACATGAGTAAGCGCGGAATCCCCACTAGTAGCAAGGGTAAGAGTATCAAGGTACGCTCTGGTCATCCTGGTCGAGTGGGATATGAGGACTTGTTGAAGTCGCCTGATAGTCACATGATCGGCTTGGTTGTCTACTTCGCAATGACTTGTTGGGAGTCGTCTTGGAAGGACCCTACACCTGTGATTGATGCGATTGGAAGGTTGGCCAAGACGAAGAATAACCTACTACCGCAGGAGAAGACTAAGGATGCTCAGGACCTTATCCTTGTCGCAGGCATCATCCAAGGATATGCTGACGGTAAGAAGTTGGTGAAGCAACTGAATGAGTTACGTCAGAACGATGGCCCGCTCGCCAAGTACTTCGACAGTATGTTCTTCTACGACAACGTGAGGAAGGAGGTACAGATCCTTACCGATGCTGGTCGTCTTACACGCCCAATGCTTGTTGTTGACGGTGATCAGTTGGTTATCGACAAGAAGAATCTGCCTTGGAACAGCACGTTGGAAGAGTTGTTAAGTGCTGGTGCGATGCGCTTCGTAGACTCGTACGAGCCAGAGTTCGGTGCCCAAGCTGCTCAATTCCCTGGCTACTTCAGGGTGAGATGGGACGAGATCTATCAAGCTGAAGATGCGCTCAGGAAGGTTAGATTAGCTCTGAAGCAAGCGAAGGGTGAGAAGCTCAAGACCATCAACGTACCACATCTCATCGAGACGTTGTTAGGTTATCGTATCGCCTACAAGAGAGGTATCCGACCAGAGGTGAGAGATGTTGAATTGGGTGTCGCCGAGGCCAACAGGCAAGTCATCCTACTCGAAGAACACATCGCTCGTTCTCGATCTCTTCTACGCTACGATTACTGCGAGATCGACGCTGATGCCATCCTTGGCTTCTCCTCTGCTATCGTGCCTTACATCAACCATACATCAGGTACTAAGGAGGCCTACGCGGCGCACATGAGCACTCAAGCAAGTGGCCAAGCTGCACCCAACTTCGCCCTTAGTAACGCCCCTCTTCTACGCTTACTCAACAATGGACAGAGAGGTATGAGTGAGACAGGTATGGCTAGTATTATGGGTCTAAGAACGTTACCAGCAAGTCAGAATGTTGTGATGGCCATCCTATCTGGTACTGCTTATGGTGACTACGGTGGAGGTGTACAGGAGGATGCTATACAAGTTGCCAAGTCAGCTGTAGATCGTGGATTGTTCAACTACACCGTCCATAAGCGTGTCGCCTACTCTCCATCCTTCACAACGAGCAGTGCTGTACGCTCCTCTCGCCCTTCTGGACAAGACTACAGTGACAAGTATGCGAATCTCGACTCGAGAGGTGTCGTCATCGCTGGTACGGAAGTGAAGGATGGTGATGTGCTCTATTCCGTCGAGATACAACTTGCCAGTGGTAGATGGAAGCGCAAGGACGTGTTGGCTAGACCTGGTGAGAATGGTATTGTAACTGATGTCTACTTCACCCGAGACCCTCTCTACATCCAGATCCGTCTGTCCGAAGTGCGTAAGCCCACCCCTGGTACTAAGCTCTCGTCCATGCATGCTAATAAGGGTGTCATCGTAGAGATTACAGAGGATGCAGCGATGCCTTACGATCCAGTGACTGGCTTGAGACCTGACGTTATCGTGAATCCTATCGGTCTACCAACGAGAGGTACTACGGGCTTAACAATTGAGATGATTACTGGTATGGCGAGTGCTCTGCTTGGTCAGCGTGCTAACGCGTGCGGTATGAATCAAGAAGTCATTGTGAATGAGCCTGGTAGAGTGTTGGAGATGTGTGGCTTCGACCCGCAGGGAGAGACTACCTTGGTGGATGCAAGAAGTGGTGAGAAGTATCGTGGTACTGTCTCGATGGGTATCTGTCAGATGCAGTTCATTAACATGACTGTCGAAGAGATTGCTAACTGGGTGGGTGTGGTGAATCGCCATCCTTGGTCGATGCAGCCCGTCAAGAGTAAGAAGAAGGGTGGAGGTATCCGTATGGGTGTCACTGAGGGTGATGGTCTAGCATATCACAGCATGGAAGCGATGCGTAGAAGTGTCTATTACTTGGCTAGTGATGGTATCCAGGTCGCTGTATGCAAGGTGTGTGGTAGATTAGCGACAGCATCACAACAGGTTGGTCACTATCAATGTACTTACTGTACCAACACCCTCCCGCCTGGTGAGGCACACAAGGCGAGAGACATTGCACGCGTTGAGATGGCCGGTTCATGGCGTCACATCCAACAAGTACTGATTATGCGTGGTATTGAGGTCACTCATCAGCTGAGAGAGCCTACCAAGCGCACAGAGTAACGAAGTGTAATTAACGTCTAATAATAGACGAAGTCTAAGCATTGGTGTAGCCGATTAATGGACGAGTGTTATTCGTACCAATCATCGTTGGATAAATTAGGTAGAGGGATGTTCAGTCTGTTGTAAGCGGTGTGCCATGAATTATACGACACATCAGTGTATTTATCCTTATTACACACAGAAGTATCAGGTCGTCTCAATCCGTACGCTAGCAAGTACGCGACGGTGTCTACGAAGAAGGATGGGATGTAATTCCTTATGATAGACCGCAGAAACATTGTCTTTGAGCATCATTCACAAGCCTAGATATTATGAACACGGCATCTACTAATAGATAGTGTAAAGATGCCTATTCACGAAGGATCAGACAACATCGGTAGCTTCTGGCAATGGGGCGGTCACGGTAAGAAGTACTACTTCTGCACCGAACATGGTAAGTGCCCGTATGGTCAGGATAGTAGTGCAGAAGCTAAGTCGAAGGCTGGGAGACAAGCCGCAGCCGCTCATGCACACGGGTATCGTGGTGACTAAGTAACGTCTAGAAGTAGACGAAGATTGTAGATAAGTATGTATCTATTAGACGAAAGATAAGAATGTTAACGGTTATCACACAACTAGGTGTATACGGGCTAGACAAGAAGAAATTGAGGAAGTATGTCAGTGGGGAGATTGGTACGTATGTAACTATGATATATACCGCCTACCTAGAATTCAAGGCATTGATCGACGGAGAGCCCATATTCTTACCCATCATTAAGTTAGATGTGGGTAAGCTGGGTAGAGGTACGAGGTTGAGAGATGTTGTAATAAGTGACTCGAGGAGAATCGCCGTAAGGTGTAGTGACGGAGATATAACACGCGTCTCTATGAAGTCGATATGTCGTCAATTTGATCTCTTCCGCGACTTCTTCTCAGACTATCCCAACGCGGATGAGATAACTTGTCCTTCCATTACTGTTCACGATATGGACATTATAATCGGGTTTAGAGCAGTAAATCTCACAGAATCCCTTCTATATACCTTGGAACTACTTAGACCTACTTCTAGCGCTCATTTCCTCAATTTCAATCTGAATAACTTGTCTAAGGAGACAGTCATGAAGCTCGTGGATGGTATATCGACAGAGGACAAGGAGGGTATTATATCCGCACATAAGCTCAGAATAGACACATTACAGCCCGAATTTCCTATTCTAGGCATACTCCCGCCAGGAAGTGTGATGGTTCTTGGTGCTATCGAGATGGGACGTGTATATCTCGCACAAGATGAAGGAATTTCGTTAGTAGAACATAATGGGTGGGCGTTCGTCAATGCTGTAGCTCGAGGGAATGAAGCGGCGGCATCTCGTATTATGCGAGAAGGATTCGATGACGATGTATTCTTAGGTCTTACACTGCGAGATATGGGAATAGTAAGTAATGCTGTGATCAACTATGTCATATCCTGCCGTGATCAATCTGACAAGGAGAACGTAGTTAGAGCTTGTACTATGCTTGGTATCATCGACGGTGAGATAGTATCACCCTTCCACCTAGATCTAACACAAGTATTAATCGATTGTCGTGTAGCACAACTTAACAACACATTAGCACACTACGGATATGATCTTGTATCGCACAAACGCGCCCTTGAGAATGTGTGATAATTGTGGTAGTCAAGGCGATACGATCGTCTGTGATACATGTCTGTGTGGCAGCTGTAGATGTTGTGATATGACGAATTGGACGTGTGATAGTTGTACAACGGAGAAAGATGAAGAGATTTACCAGTTGAAGATGCGTATCGAAGAATTAGAGCGGGAGAATCGCCGCCTCAACACGCTAGCCTTCAGTCCGCTTCACTAATAGCGTACCTATCAGTAGGTAAAGGATGTCAGAAGACGAACTAGACGCGCAGAGGAAGGAGAACCTCAAGAATATGTGTAAGGCTAGCTGTTGTGATAAGCTCCTATCACAGCTTGGTGCTCCCAATCCACCCACAGCTAACTTCTACGACATTCTTACGACCATCATCAACAACCTTATACCGACCCCAACGCCATCGACGGCGATCGCACCAACGCCGAGACATACTCGATTCGTTGCTCTATCATGGGGAACCAGTAATCCACCACCCGACTACTATTTCACAGACATTCCATCTGCTCTCGCTAGTATTGTCGCTGAGACACCTAATCCTACGAGAGCGGATGCTTACCAGATCATTCTCTTCCCAGGTACGTACGGAGACGACACAACAACCCTACAACTCGTATCTAACGTTAACATCTACGGATTCGAGAGGAGAGATACAACGATAGCTTATGCGGTGAATTGGGACGTAGGATTCGGTATCAATGCTGGTGGCGCTGGAGCTATCGAGCAGGTATGCTTCCGAGGTCTTATCTTGACAGGTGGTTACACGGAGAGTGTCTCACCCACTAAGCCAGGTGCTGTACAATCAGTCGCAATGTTCTTCGATACGGAGGTGAGAGACGGTGACGTGACTTTCACTGGCAGAACAGCTAATATCCAAGACTACTTCCAGATGTTCGACAGCTTCTTCTTCTCCCCAGCTGTCTCCTTCACCACGGGTGGTAATATCAACTTCTACCAGACATTCGTAGAGGTCAATACAATGGTTATCCAAGCAGCTGCAGCCGGTGATATCTTCTACACATTCGACACTAACCAACAAGATGGTGCTGTGACCTTCATCAACGTGTATGCCATCATCACTATGTCCACTATCGCTTCACCGATGACGACAAGCGGTGTCTGTACAATTTACATGCTCAATTGTGCAGTTGATAGAGGATCTAGCTTGAATGTCAACGCTGGATCAAATGCTTACTTGATGGGCTCTCAGTACTCACCCACCTTCCTCTCTGGTGCTGGTAACGTCGATCGTACCATTACACAGATGACGGTTGTAGGATCAGGTGTCGCTACATTCGCCACTCCTTACGTCAACGCTAACTACAACGTGATCGCAACGCCTCAAGTGGGAGGTGTGATGGCGCTCGGCATCAATACTAAGACGACGACTGGCTTCACTTATGTTGGTACAGCTGGTGTAACATACGATATAACCGTCGTACAAGGCCAGACTAACATGACCATAGCGTAACCTACCTATCTAGCTGACTACTGACACAACACATGAATACAATGTAATGTATCTACTAATTAGGTACAAACACATCATGTCTATTGTCGAGGTACGCATTGTACGAGCATCTATCTGGAGAGAAGATCCCACGATACAGATACTCACTCTCACGTCGAATGAGCCTATTCTAGAGGCTGGTATCTCTCAGGACTCGCTCAGAAGGAAGGCTCTTCTTAATGGACTTCCTTACACTTACTTCGTCAATGTACCTAATGCGACGAAGGAGGTAGATACAGGTGTTGCTAGACTGCGCGTCGAAGCTAATTACTACGCTGGACTAGAGTATATTGGTCCTGGACCTATCGAGCACGTAATTGACGAGGATCAGCTTCGTCGACTAACTGACCTAGAAAACGAGGTAGCCATCTTGAAGGAACAACTAGAGGACGCACAAGCTCTTCTACGTGCTCTTCAAGCTACTCGTGTATTACCTTAATCATCGTCTAGTAGTAGACGTAGATACTATTACTTGTGTGATAGTAGACGTAGATACTAGTAGGTGTGAGAAAGTATGGCTTCGAGCGCTAGTATATGCTTACTCGTCAAGACGAAGAAGATATGCGTACCTCCCGCTTGGGTGCATAGATGGCAGTTCCTCGTCGATATTATCGATTTCGGCAGTAGAGAAGCTAATTGGACGTATACCTCTCTTGAGGAGTTACAGAGGTGGATGAAGCTGAATGAGTTGATGGATAACGAGACACCCATAAGAAGTAGCTATCTTGACGACACTCACAATGTCTACACCCCGAAGGTATCTCCAGCTATCTTATTATCCTCAATCTACCTCGTAATACAGTTCATGAACCCTGTCGACGGTAGCTACTTGTTGCACTGTAGCATTGATGAGAAGGTAAGTGATAGATTGAAGTACTATAAGGCGTTGGGTGGTTACATACGATCGAGAGGAGAGATGATGCAATGTTTGAATCGCGACATGACTCTCAAGGGAGCTGGTATGCACCATAACTTCTACCTTAGCAATGATCCAGCGTACGGAGTTGGTGTCTACGATCTGAAGCACTCACAAGATAGAGTTATGAAGCTTAGTGAGATGAATGAAGACGTACAAGATTGGATAAGGCAGCTTCCTCTTGATGTACCCACTGCCCTTCTCTATCAAGGTTATTACAAGACGCTAACGAAGGGATACAAGCGTACGAAGGAGGACAACTGGATGAATGAGGTACCATGGTACTTACTCAACTGGCAAGATATCGCAACATTCTGCCCTGGAACGATTAGAATGTGTGAGGAGACTACATACGGACCTTATGGTGTGATTCGTGACTTGATTAAGACGGATGATGAGAAGAATCTACCCACAGAGAATCGAACTAGCTCTCCTATCATCAAGAAGGCGCGTAAGATAACCGAAGGGCCAAGAACTTACAAGTCGTACGTCCGTGTGAATGCTGAGATGCGTATACAGAGACTAATTGAGAATAAGGAGGGTTACTATGCACCATCCGAGCTTCCTTACGTTCTATCTGACTTACCTCTACCTAATCGATATGATGCAATGAGCAACCAAGTTGTCCTCTCCGTCGACAAGCAAGGCGAGACATCACTCCTGATCCCTCACGCAGACGATTTCATGACACGCCTAGGTAACTATATCGCTCGTGTACAATATAGTAGACACGGTGACGATGAGAATGGCTTCGCTTACCTTGGATCTTATGCTATTCTTGGTGACGTATTCATCGATAGATCGCCAAGACTGAAGAATAAGAAGATGCACGAGATGTGGTATGCCCTATATGAGCTAGGTATCGCCACATTCTGCGGTGAGAGAGCGAGAAGGGTGATAGATAGCTTAGAATACCCAGATGTCTGTCGAAGGATAGCAGATACGCTCGGTACTAAGATGTTGATGGGTATCGCTAATTACTTCTTGACTATGGTCAACGATGAGCCAAATGACACAACCATCAGTCCCAACACGAATGCTGTTATTACGAAGCGTATGGACCTATTCGTCGATGCAGCTGCTGAAGTGATCGCTATGGACGGTGAGACACCCTTCCAGAAGTGGCCAACCGTCTATGTCGAACAGAAGAAGATGTACAAGAAGAAGCCAGCGAGAGATGAATCCGATGACGAGGAAGACTAAGCACTATCTATAAGTAGATATATACGACGTAAAGTAGCATGAGCTCTAGCAGTAACAGTGACATAGAGTCAAGTCAGCAATCTGCACGGAAGAGGTATAAGAAGAGGAGAAGAGGATGTGAGACGACATGCTGTGATACTCTCGTCTCCCAGCTTGGTGTACCGGATCCAGCAACAGCTAATCTCTACACGACATTGACAACGATTGTCAACAACCTTATACCTCCTCCCGCTCCACCAGGCGTCGCGATCGCAATCAAGCCTCGACACACTCGATTCGTCTCTCCCAACTGGCATGATAGCAACCCTCCAACTGATTGGTACTTCACAGATATCCCTTCGGCTATTGCTGCTATTCTTGCTGAGACACCTATACCTACGAAGGACGATCAGTATCAAATCTATCTATATCCAGGCGTTTATGGCGATACTACTGAGACATTACAGCTCATCTCGAACATCAACATTAGTGGTATTGAGAGAAGAGATACTCTGCTTAATTACGCTGTCAACTGGGATGTCGGTCAAGGTGTGAATGCCGGTGCGATTGGTGGTACAGAGCAGGTATGCCTTCGAGGATTAACGTTGAATAATGGCTATACACAGTCCGTCAACCCAGGTAAGGCAAGCGGTACAACATCGACCGCACAGCTATTCGACATTGAGATTAGGAATGGAGATATCAACACAACTTGCAGAATTGGTATCGATGACGATCACATACAAGTCTTCAACAGTCTCGTGTTCCCAGGCAACGCGACGTTCAACGCAGGAGGTAATATCAACTTCTACAGTTGCTTCTTCTACACTGGTACGTTGACTGTACAATCAACGGCTATCGACACTATATTCTTCACCGTCGAGAGTAATGAGATAGGTCCCGCAGTATATCAGTTCATCAACGCATTCGTGAGTATGTGTAACGTCATCATCTACAATCCTATCGTAGCAACGGGAGCCTCCATCATCAACCTTGTCAACTGCTCAATTGATGATACTTCAACGATGAGCATCGATACGAACTGTATTGCGTACTTGATGGGATCAGAGTACGATCCTGTGTTCTTGTCCGGTACTGGTAGAGCTGACCGCTCAATGACAGCAATGTCAGTAACAGTCCCAGGAGGCGGGTCAGCTGCTGCTACGTTCGCTACACCTTACTATTCTACGATATACGTTGTTGTAGCGACTCCTACAACCGCCGGTGCTGGTGCATTGGTTGTATCAGCGAAGACAGAGACAGGATTCAACTATACCGGTACACCTGGTGCTACATACGATATCATGGTCCTCCTAGCACAGAGTTACTTCAGCATCGAATAAGTCGATCGCAACGAAGCTAATATATAAGCAGATGTGAATCTAACGAGAAACTACCTACAAATAGGTAGAGAATGTACACGATCTCAACGTTGCTAGGTGTGTATGGTGTCGACTACAAGCAGCTTACTAAGCACATCCAAGGCGTGGATAACACATATACACAGCTCAATCATGCCACTTACATAGAGTTAGACGCCTTCTTGCGTGGTGAGAAGGTCTCACCAGGGTTGCTCTCCAAGAATCTCGATAAGTTCGGTACTAAGGCGCGCTTCACGTTCAACGAAGCGCGCAGAAGTAGAACAATTACTATTACATGCTCGGATGGTCAGTGGTCACCTGCCTCCGGAATAGACACGTTATCGAGACATTTCATCCTTCTGCGAGACTTCTTCACTGAGTACCCTAACAGCGAGAGTATTGAGTGTCCGACACTTACAATAGACGATGTGAGGCGCGCATTGAGTATTGTATTGGGCTACAACATCTTTATGGACACACTTACACCTAGTATGTTATATACGCTTGATATACTTCATCCCGTGTCTGCTACGTATTATCTCCTCTTCGACTGGGAGAAGATGTCCAATAACCAGCTTCTTGAGCGTCTATCAGCCATCCCAGAAGATGAGAAGCGAAGTATCATCAAGTCACATCAGCTAAGACGAACTCGAGCACATTCTGACTTAGGTCTGAGTGAACTACCACCCAATGTACCTATCTTAGGATGCTTCCCGCAATGTAGAATGTACTTAGCAACAGAACAAGGATCCAAGCTCGTAGGACATAATGGATGGGCCCTAGTCAACGCTATCACGTATACCTCACTTGATGTCGCTTCGGCACTTATTGACAGTGACTTCAGCAAGGATGACTTCATAGCGCTGTCTGACGGTGACCAAATTAGCGTCGTCTATGCTCTCTGTGATTCGCTATCTTATTGTCATAGTGAAGAGTCAAGATCCCGTGCAATCACGATATGTACTATGCTAGGCATCCGTCATACAGAACTAGGTAATATTAACAGAGAAGTATGTGCACCCTTCCACTTGTTGATAGAGAACCGCGACATAACACGGAGGGATAGGGATAGTATAGTCAAGACGTTGAAGCATTACGGCTACCACGAAGCAGTGTCACACGAGAGGTTGAGGTAAGAAGTATCTACTAGTAGATAGTGACGAAACACGTACATAATGGCTACTTGCTCGCATCCTCATGCTCACAACCGTGTCGCCTTCTATACCACTCTCTTCGTATCTTCGTCCCTTCCACAACCCACTACTTACCTCGAGAAGGGCAGTAGTGAGCCTGTTAACGACGAAGAGAGGAATATGTTGAAGGAATGGATTGTACTGTCTCCTCTCGAGATTGTCAAACTACTTCGCGGTACTAGAAGTAACGTGTTAGAGGAGAAGGATGACGACAAGAGAGTTAAGATGTTGAAGGAGGATCACCGCTTGAACATCTTCGCCCGTACGCACAACATTGACGAGATCTTTGACTATCTCGACAGTCATCGTGTCAAGCCTTATAACACTTGTGAATGTGATGATAGTAGGTGTATCTGTGGTGAGGAGAGCAAGTTGACCTACATCTACAACACGAAGACTGACAAGGTACTTACTGTCGGTACTACCTGCGTGAAGACGGTCAAGATGGCTGCTTACGACTACAAGAAGTGTGTATCGTGCAGTAGTGGCATCAAGGGATTCTCGCTGGACAACATGGGATTGTGTGGTCGTTGTAGGAAGGCTGATAAGCTGATGACGGGTGAGAAGAAGGGATTGGTTGTAGCTGATGTAGCCGCGATGGATAACTACGATCCCAGCAAGGACAAGACGATTAGCTTACTCGATGCTGCTAGAGTGATCGAGAGACAAAGCGAGATGTGCAGTGTATGTCATGGTAATCTCGACGATGGACTACATCATGCAACTGGTGGATGGAGGGAAGGTAGAATGTGTGCTACCTGTCTTATTCGCCATAAGCTTGCTCTTCTGTCGGGTAAGTATCAAGGGAAGGACGCCTTCTATGTCGCCATGAAGTATAAGGAATACTCGGGTGATGACCTAGACGCCAATCACGCCAGTCTGTTCTTCGCCGTGTGTAATATCTGCGAGCTACACAACCAAGAGGGTAATAATCTGTGCGGGTTCGGTAAGCACACCAACAAGACATTGTTGCAGATGGTAACGAAGCAGAAGTCATATATCGACTGGTGTAAGACAGCTGAGAAGCCTAGCGAGGACATGAAGCGACTGATCAACTATGCTGCGTTACACGATGTGTATCTGTCTGCTACAGCTACCTTCCCTGAGTAAGCATCTCTACTACTAGAGACATTTAGTGCTTAGTAAGTAGGTAATTGACGCTCGACTTCAACCTATCCACCCTATCCATAACATCCTGAAGAACATCCTGTAGTTCTTCCAACTCTTGCTCGACACTCTCTAATCGATCATCCACAACAGGTGCTGGCCCAAGATACTCCAATCGAGGATAATAAGTGCCTTCCACGTATAGAAGCGACAATCCCGGTTGTACTAGATCAGTCTGCTTAACGGTGACGAAGAAGGTGTTAGGCGATCCGCTTCTGTACCTCTTCCTTGCGAGCTGCTCTTCGTCCACTCCCAACTTGGTGATAGGGTCGACAGACGTGAATGTGAGAAGCTGAGTATCGAAGTCTCGCTCCCATCGCGCAGAGTGTGTTACGTAGATTCTCACAGTAGTCATTTGTGTGTTGATACTTCGACTATAGCTAGCTCTCTATTAATAGAGACATATCACACTTGATTAAGATAGGACAATTGAGGATACCGATCATAGTTCCAGAGCAATTCAACAGGACCTGTAGGGATGGTATAGCTGTTAGAGACTAGGAACTTATTGGACTCACTACAGTCCATACCAGGCAAGGTAACGCCCGCTTCTTCCAGAGGATAGACGGACGCTAATTCGCAGATGTAATGCGTAGGTGCACATTCATCGTCTTGATACACCGATACAATGTCGACAATAACAGTAGTCATTTCCTTCGAAAGCTTACGTTTCTATGGCTACTATCCGACTGTATACACAGGGTAATAAGTGGCAGTATCACGCTCGTAAGGAGCTCGATCCTCACTTCTTCATGTTCTTGAATGATCTGAAGGAAGCATCTGGTCCTCTGCCTGATGAGCTCGAGATGGAGAGTAGTTTAGCGGATATATTAGAGACACAGTGGGAGCCCTATCTTAGACTACATAGAACGTGTAAGGAGATTGATATCGACGCTATACTTGGTTCAGAGGGTATTACACAGATATACATGCCAACAACAGGGCAGAAGAAGGATAATAAGCAGAAGTACCATCGTGACTTCGACTACAATGCATTTCCTCATGTCCATTCTGTCTCTCACATTCTACTCCTTGTCGATCCATTGCCTATGTATTATATGTTCCTCCGGGTAGATGAGAATGTGTCGAAGGAGAACAGAATTAACCATCTAGAGAAGGTGGGTAGAGCGATGTATGATGTGGGTATACGAGTACACACCTATCTACATGCAGAATATCTACATCCTATAAGGATGAACAAGCTTCTCCTCGGTGAGCTTAGAGATGAAGCTGTAGTACCATGCTTCCCTTCGACAGCCGTGCAAGTTGATAGATTCTTACGTGATTATGTACTACACTACATTATCTCTATCGAGAAGAACAAGAAGCGTAACAATGAGGAGCTCATAGAGTGCATTAATATCGTTATTCTTGCTCTAGTTCACAATGTGAGGATAAGTAGGAAGGATTACGGCTTATATGACATATTGTGGTGCGATCTGAAGAATCTTGTCGATCGTATCTTATCACCCAATATCCTCTCACAATACCCTTATGAGAACAGCATTCTCAACCTAGCCGATCTTGTACTGGGTAAGTCACCAATAGGCCATATTACCTATCTTATGCGGGTAAAGCCTGTAGTAGTGAAGATTAGACCGGAGAAGTCGGGTGTGGGATACATTATACCCTACTCGCACATCTCACAGTGGGGAACGTTGTACCATAATCTCCTCCCTCTTGTGAAGGATAATGCTGGAAGTACACTTGCGGGATTCCTGAGCTTGGGGTTAGACAGCGTTATGTGGAACTTTAGAGGGATTCACAACTATCCTGAGGCGAATCCTTATCAATTCATTGGGGATGTACATACTGCTCTAATCTCGAATTTCATGCACAACCTACCACGTATTACAGAGGAGGATAGATACCGGGTTCCGACTTACCGAGAGATGCATGACGAGACAACATCAAGCCGACTGGAACCGAAACTAGCAGAAGGAGAGATGGCCCACTTAGTACGATTCTTAGCGTGTACATTCATCGGTAAGGAAGGATTACACCGTATATCCCAGCTCATACACTCGTACGTTGGTTCTAATCACCCTTCTACGTGTGATTGTGAAGTGTGTACGATGTTCGTTAAGAATGACAGTAAGAGACGTGATACATTCTCAACGTTCGTTGGATTGATAGATACCTTCCTAGCTAATCCTACTGATGAATGGTTGCCTATGTCCAACGGAATGTACGATCTCAACGAGATTAGAAGGGTGATGATCGAGAAAATGTCGTAAGTATATCTACTAATAGATGTGTCTAAATGGTATTCGAAGAGTGGTTAGTGCTGATTATGAATACTTGTGCAACGTTCGGTGCTATTAGTGGTGTATTATTCATATTTCTTGCTGTTCTATCTGTATTCCGACCAGATCTACGTTATATCTAATTTGTCTACTCATAGACATACTTACTCTTCTATCTTCTTACGTTGCTTCTCAGCCAACAACTTGACCAATACATCACCGTGACAAGCTTCCGGATGACACCAGCATCCCAATGTCTTACCCTCCAATTCACCCAGCCTATGCCATAGCTCATTCCTCGCATATATCTCGTACAATCTCACAGCTTCCTCCCTACCGTACTTCTTCGCTGAGTAGGGATTGTGCCACACAGAATGCTTCGCTATACCGACGTAGAAGCAGGATCTACCGATATATACGTTACCTTCTCCCTTCATCCATTCTAGAGCACTCTCATAGCCAATCTTGCGTAGATTCTTCACACTAACGTTGATAATCGCTGTCATCTCCTTTCTCGTCATTAGACTACGCACTATACAGTCTATTACTTAGTCGAAAGAGCTTACTACACAATGCCGAAGAACAAGGGTAAGGGAGGTAAGAATCTCAGACGAGGTAAGCGTACAGCAGCTGTCGACCGTGGATTGATTGAGAAGAAGGAAGGCCAAGACTACGCCCAAGTCAAGCGTGCACTCGGCAACTTGAGGGTAGAAGCACTGTGCTCTGATGGTAAGACGAGACTGTGTATCGTACCAGGTCACATGAAGAAGAAGCAGTGGGTCAACCAAGGAGATATTGTCCTCATCAATCTGCGAGATTACCAAGACGACAAGGCTGATATCTCTCTTCGCTATACTCCACCAGAGGTCAGACAGCTCAAGCGACTCGGCCTACTACCGAGCAACCTCAATGTGGAAGATGTCGAGGAAGGTGACGATATGTTCGAGTTCACCAAGGACGATGACGAGGGAGAGAACAGCGACAAGGATGTTGACGAGAAGCTGGCACAGCCAAGTAATGCTGGTATGATGCCACCTTCAGATGACGAAGTAGACCTCGACGACCTCTAGACATACCTATCAATAGGTACAGTGAAAATGTCGCGTAACCGTATGAATAGCGTAGAGTGGACTTACGGTACCGATCTAACCGAAGATGACATAGATCAGATGGTTAATGACGTCTTACATGGAGATATACGTGTTCGAGAAGATTCTGACAGCGAAGAAGGTAGTGATAGCGATAGTGTCATTATCTTCTCGGATGACGATGACATATTCACGACTCGTGAAGATCCGCTCCCTCGCCGATCTGAGTGGGACGACACTATCACACTTGATCAACTACAAGACCTTCGCCCGAAGCAAGAAGACCTCGATCTTACTGCATTCTTCGGTCAATTACGTACTGATGGTACTCTAGCACTCGACCTCCACAATCCTCCCGATGAGGCTGATGAACTTATAGATGACATGTATGTTGCATTCGCTGGGATCGAGTACAAAGTAGGTAAGCGATCTGAGGAGTATACACGCGAGCAGAGATCGAATCTCTTACGATTTAGCCGTGATGCAGCTAAGTTCATAAGGAGAGGATATCACTTCAAGATTATACAGACATTCGCGACAGAATTCGACGATGATAAGCCGAAATCAGCACGAGAGAGCAGAGTTAGAGCATTCATTAAGGCTATTAAGTATATACCCCGAGAGGCATTACTGCACGAAGATATCCCATGGAGATGTCTATATCGCAATGTGGCGAAACCCAGCGACACTATCGTGTAACGACTATCTACTAATAGATATCATCAGTTGTTAGAATCGAAAATGCAGTACGAATCAGTAGATTGTTGCATACACGAAGTCGATAACAAGGACTTGTTCGATGCTCTCGAGGAGGGAAGATGTGCTACTGTGAACGTGTGTACAAGGCGGGAATGTAGAAGGCCGTTCTCATCCTACCACACACTGATGCTCACAAGTCAGCAAGCAGAGAAGATAAGAGAGGTCACAAGTGGTATGCTGTGGTTCCATAGGATACCTGGAATACAATTCCAGCTCGATGCTGAGAGAGTATCAAAGACGACTAAGGCAGGTGGAGGGAAGCCCAAACGAGAAGATTTGAGCAAATTTAGCGATCTCGTCAAGGAAGCTACAAGAGAAGAGTTGGAGGCCTTATTACTCTTGGTCTCGGACACTATCACGGCTCGTTGTCATAGATAGATATACCTAATAGTAGGTAGAGTTACACGAGAACAGACCACACAAGATCGGAGAACATCAGCATGTGTGTATAGTAGCAATCGTACGTACTAATCACCTCATCGAACTTCCTGCTGATATACAACGTAGTAATGTCGATAACGTACTGATTGTGTTGGTCGAAGTGGAGCTTGAATTCTTCGGACGATACCTTCTCAGGCTGTATGGATCCAAGCAACTCAGCCACTCGTCTACTATTGTCGAAGAGTGCACTAATCTTACCCTTGATTCCACTTGAGTCACCCTTAGCAGCTGCCTTCACGACAGCAGAAGCGTCGAGGATATGCTGTGTGAGTAACTTAGTCAACGCGTCACCTGACTTCTTACCTAGGAATCCACCCGCAGCATCGCCAATCTCCTTCTGGTTCTCTAATAGTCGCTTAGTAACGTCAGCGAGACTAGGTAGTTGATAGAGCTCGTTGATGATGTAGGTATGCGTGTAGACAGCATGATCCGTGAAGAGCTTACGCAATGTCTCCTTCGGAGTAGGCGGTTCTACCGGCTCTATCTCGTACTTACACTTACAAGACGATTCTCCTGTAATTCGACAAGCCATTTACATCTAATAGTAGATGTTGATAAGCTACTTTGGCTGTATCTGCAGTGTAATAACCCCATCATCGTCCTCTTCATGCTCAGCTAGGTAATTCTCAAGCATATCAGAGAATGACTCAACTCGATCTAGGCTATCCTTGTTGTACTTATGATTCTCCAACGAGTGAAGCAGCGAGATCAACATCCTGCGCATAGCGTATATACCAATGGTAGAAGCAAGGATAGAGATGACGCGAGGGAATTGCTTCTTAGTGATAACAATAGTATCGAATGTCACACCAGACAAGCGTAGAGAGATGAGATTAGAATTAACCCACCCAACTGTCTTATTAATAAGTATATAAGTCTCGGTGGAGTTACCTCTCGACCTTATCTGTGCGGATGTTAATCTCCTCTCGAACCTCGTCAATCCTTCCAATGGATCGTACTGTCTCTCTATTCTCTCGCGCTTCTCGTTGATAATATACTCTAATCCTATGTCTAATGGGGACACATCGAGAGGAATGAACTGTAATAACTTAGTGTACAACTTGCTTACTATCTTACTATCAGCACTATGAGAAGCGTTATAATTCTTGTCGAATCCTATACCGTCGTTGTAGATAGTGAGTTCGAACCCTATGGAGTTGATGGGATCTGGTGCTGTCCACATTATGGTATTGCACAGGAACATGGTGTTGAGTACACCGAGACCAGGACTTGTGAATTCATCATCTTCTGCTGCATCTACATAAGGCTCAAGATAAGATCTAAGTGCGAGAATATCAACCTTGGCGATAAATATGGGGAATTGAAGCTTCTCAGATCGTTGGTCTCTTAGTCGACCAAGCCATACGTTACGGAAGAATGGTGCAAGAAGCGATGTGTGGTATGGTGTGACCTTCTTATTATCGTCTATTATTGTGGATACTGATTCCTTCTCTCTGGATGTGTCTTCAAGGTTCTTAGTCGTAATATCCATCTCTAAGTCCATCAACACATTATCAAGTGGAGACTTGCGAAGATAAGCGAATGAAGCTCTCATGTGATTAACTCTCTCGCTTAGTGGGTAAGACTCATCCATAATCGTGTGTGACTCCCAGCCCTCTGGTAGCTGTAAGGTCTTCGACAAGACTTCAACGTCTCGGTAATGGACAGGCTCTACCGTAACATATCCCTTCATCGATTCCACCCAGTCGACATACTGCACTGTAGTGCCTAGCTGCGACTTATAGACGATAGGGAAGCGCTTCTGTAGCTCGATCTCCCACTCATCCCACTTCTGTAACTTGTCTATATACATCCAGTTCTTATCCAACGCGTCGCCTAATGCACCCGGTAGAACCAGCTCCGAAGGTAATGTAATACCCTCTTCTCGCATGCTACCAATGATAGGTGCGAAGAGTGGATTATCGACCGTTGTGTCATATCTCCACTCACCTGATCCAGAACGTAGTGTAATACGCTCAGCCATCTTTACATTATCTATTAAGCGCCCTTCGGGTGCTGATTAGACTATATCTATTAGTAGATATCACTTACTCTTCGTCCATCTCTCCTTCCTCTTCCTCATCGTCTCTCTCCTCCTCTTCTTCGTCCTCCTCTCTCGCTTCGTCCTCATCGACTGCGAATTGGTTCTCCTGAGCCTGTCTCACCAAGTGCTTGTCATTGGCGAATGCATCGTACAAGATCCTTCTCAATTCCTTACGCTTGCCCTTAGCTAAGTCTCTCGTGTACTCCTTCTGTTCTCTACTCATCTTCTTCAACTCCTCCTTGTTAGGTTCGCTGAGTAGAGCAGCATTCTTCGCAGTGTTGGGGATCGCAAGTAGGTAGATGGGCTCCTTACGGATACTACCATCTTTCAAGCGCCTAATACCGATCAATGAGATGTAAGCGGTGGTATTGTTCTTGTCATATCTAATCTTACTATCCGTGGAGAAGATGTTCTCGTAACCCATGGACTTGGCACGCTTGTAGGCTCTCGTGTACTGCTCCTCGTAGACTGGATCGAAGTCCTGGTTCGCACGGTAGTGTTCCTCGAGTTGGTAGTCACGGATGATACCTCTCTCCTTCATCCTTCTAACAGCGTCCTTGTACGCGTTATAGATGGACAAGTCCGGATTAGGACCAGTGCTATTACCTACCTCACCACCCGCCATGATTGTGTTGATGTGTTGCTCGGGGATGGGACGATAAGGTGCTCCAGTGTCGACTCTCTCCTTGGCGTCATAGATGTCGAGGATGTAGTATTGACGACGTCCAGCAGTCTTCCTGACGCTCTCATCGACGAGAATACGAGTTCTCCACTTGTCACCTTCCCGCGCCGTAACTTCGATGGGAGAGCCCCAACCAAGCGTGGAGAAGAGGATAGAGATCTGTGTCTTGGGTGGTGTGTCGTACACCTCACCAGTAATCTTGATGAGTCCCTTCTTGTTGAGGTACCAGATGAATTGATTGACCATAACCTGGCCAATGTTCTCAGTCTGACCCATATCGTAGAGAGCACCACCGAACGCTTCTAACATATCCTCAGCCTCGCTTGTGTTCGCGTCAGGGTAGATGGAGAGGAGGAATCGAGGCAAGTCAAGAGCGATACTAATTCTAGCCTGTTCTTGCTTGGCGAGGATAGTGTTGACAGCGACAGTAAGCTCGTGTTCACTAATGTCCGGTCGAGCAGCGATCATAGCAGTCTGTAAGCCTGTCTTCAACACAGAGTCACCAATCTTCTCCTTAGTCTCGTAGTTCTCACCCTCATTGGGATTAACAGAGGCAGAAGTAGCAGCTGCACGCCAATCAGCTGTAACACGATCGTACATGTCGTTCAACACGGCTGGTGAGAACTCCTCCTCACCTTCGAATGTCTCGTCAAGAATGGTGAGTACATGCTTCTTCCAATCGCTCGCCCAATGCTTCCTCTCACTTCTCGTCACAGGCGCTCCAGAGAACTGAGAAGCTACGTTATATCCTTCGCTCTCTAGTTCTACTTGGATCTTGCGGAGCTTCTCCATGGCTTCTGAGCCTTCGAAGGGCACCCATACATGGCTAGGATAGTCATACCTAGCACTTCTCAATGCTTCGATCTGAGCCTTCAATAACTGGTCGACCTCCTTCTTCTCCCGCTTCAATTCGGCATACTTAGATTGTCGTCCAGCGTATTCTTGCCTGCGGTTAACATCCTCCTCGCGTACAGGTGCGTGTGGTACGATCGTTGCTTCAATGTCTGGGCGTACGCGTAACATTGTGCTTTCGTAGAGCCGATAGCAAGCATAAACTTACAATCTACTCCACAACACCAACGATCGACGAAGGTACAATCTAAACACACGATGTCTCTTACACACCTCTTCGCTAGACAATACACGTTCTCCACAGATGGAACTACGTTCGTCAAGATCCTAGAAGAGATGAAGGCGCGTAACATTAGAGTGGTCGCCTACCACACATCACGAGATACCAACGGATTATGGAATGTCAATTTCGTCTCGTTCTCTATGTCATTGGGTGGTGTTGCTGCTGTCTTAGAACACCTTCTAGCCTCTTACGTCACCAGTTCTGTATCGTGTATTATCGCAGAAGATGGTCCAGAAGCCGCTCTAGCGAAGGTTATTCCTATGGTCACAGAAGCGGGCATCGTTGTGTATAGTTCGTACATTACATCAGCGGGCGAGATCATTCTCCACACAGATAACCCTACAAAGGTGGGGTCTCTCATCAAGTAAGTACATCTACTAGTAATAGTAGTTATACGCGATTAACTGCACTATATAAGATGATAGTAGTCATTAAGTCTATCTAGTCAAATGTCTACGACCAAGCCTCGCTTCGAACATAAGAATTTCACACAGTTCAACTTCTCGGCGGATGACGAGGAATTGTCTGCTCTGATGGCTGACCTCAACGAACGGGACATTGTGATTGTGTCCTACAACATCACGCCTGGTGTAGATGATCGTTGTACCATGCAAGTACGTCTGATTGTGGCTGATGGTCATGAGAGTGGTGCTGAAGCTGCGATTCAGGATGCTGTGGAGTCTTATCACTCTGGTGAAGTGTCGTGGATTAGATGTAATGGACAAGGAGGCATTACATGGGGTCTGTACAAGATCGTGACAGCTCTAATCACCAACAATATCACCATCTACACGTCCTTCACAACGACTGAAGGTGACCTCATCTTCTCGACGGACGACAATGGGAAGGTAGCAGACATCATCAAGATGTTGTAATCGTAACTACTAGTAGTTATCGTATTATTAGTGTAAGTAGTAACTATATCTAACTACTAGTAGTTATCGTATTATTAGTTTAAGTAGTTCTACTAGCTTGTCTGTTACCTTACTTGCGCGCCTTCTCGACCTCTGCCATGATCCAGCTGGCGACGTGAGAGCATCCAGCCATAGGCTTGCCGTTCTGCTTCCATCCAGCGACAGCAATGGCGAATATCTCAGCCTCGAGACGTTTCTGTGCGGATGCTGCCTTCAAGTGTTCGGCTGGATCATATCCTATGAGTTTGGCGCTCTCTGCGGACTTAGCGACCTCAGCAGGTGACATATGGACAAGTCCCTTGATATGTTCCTTCACCCACTTGTTGTACTTCTCGTTGCTGATAGAGTCTCCCCACAGAGTGATCTGGCGATGGATCATACCAGCATAGTAGGACTTGCAAGCTGCGATGTCGTCGTAGTGAGATGTCTTGGAATAGTTGGGCTTCGTAGAGTCGGATGACTGGCTGTCGTCGCTAATAGTTAATTGATAGGCGGAACGGTGATGGCTTGGGTACACATCATCACCATGAGACTTGGCAGAACCATTCATGTTGCAGCAGTTATACACGTGAGTAGCCATGACTGTCTTGCACTTTCGAGTAGAATAACCGTATATTACACGCTCACTCTATCTATTGACTGATGGGGTGAAATGTCCTCGTCCAACTCGATGGTAGAAGAGCTGGCAACACCTAGTAATCAAAAATATGCGTTTAAGTGCACTAAGGTCAACCAGATATCGTTCACGATGAAGCCTAAGACATTCTCAGAGGTCTTGGTCGAGATGAAGCGGAATAGTGTTGCTGTCATCGCTTACGCCGGTAATCGAGTGTATGAGGGCGCTCACATAGTGTTCAAGATCGTCGTAGACAAGCCAGATGTACTAAGTAGTATACTTCGTCTATTAGGGTATCGACACTCGAAGATGGAAGTCTTACACATCGTACATCCGCCGTCTCATGAAGTACTATTATCCTTCTGGGAGACGATTGTTGAGAAGGAAGTCGATATATACGATACTTACGCAGCCGAGAAGAATGGGTGGATATTCGAGACTTTTAGCGTACAAGAGCTAGAACAGGCAGTAATGTCGATTACAGCATAATATCTACTATTACTAGTAGTTCTTATTCACTCAGACGCTGTTGTGAGATGTAGATAGTGAAGGTAGGATAGCACTCGCAATGATCGTCACTATCGACACAGTTACACAGATTACCATCGCCGTTGATATTGCACGCGAGATTCAGCTCTGTAGCCAACTCTAGCAGTACATCGCGACCATCGTAGTTGAGACTATATCCCAGACGGAATACGAAGTCCTCACCTTCGTCTGGCGTGATTAATTGGACACTCGCTTCATATTCTGCCCTCTCTTCTCCCTCAAGATTCAACCAAGTATCAATGCTAGAGATCCAGCGTGTCGCTTGGCACATTACTGTCTGTGCTTCGCGTGAACGCTGATATTCGACCAAGCAATCGTGACACATCCTAGTTTTAGGATAGACTACTCGTTATTAGCGTCGTACTCGATAATCCATGGATCTAACGCAATTTCGTATGTATACGGTCTATCTAGACCGTCGTATATACCTTGGAAGTACGCAGTAGACGTGCTAAATATAGAGGGGCGAGGTAGGTCACGTACAGCATCATACATACCTTGGAAGTAGGATTTAGACGACATACTTTCTACCCACCATCGTCGTTATTGAAGACTTCCACGCCGATGCAATAAGTCGATGGAGAAGTTGATTGAGGGTTGTCATAAGCAGCTCTGACCTTCTTAACAGCCATCGCGCCTACACCGACTGATCCAGCGGCGACTGCGATAGTACACACGAATCTACCAATTGCTTGGGACATTTCTATATCGAATGGTGTGGTGGAGGATTCGACCAACGACGATCTTCTTGTTCGTCCATCTGTACTCCACCAGAACGATACAATTGCTTATCGCGCTCTATAGCTATCTTTGCTGCTTGTATATCGTGCTCCTCAGCACCAAGAGTGCTCATCAGCTTAATCGTACCTCCTAATAGCACGATCGTCCACAAGGCTGTATTAGCAACTCTCGGCATTACTACTATCTACTCGTTTGGTGACACATAACTACCAGCAATGTCAGTACCAGCATCGAGCTCTTCTTCGAGCGTAATCTGTACCCTATGTCGCTCCTTGTCCTCTGCAATCTCCTTCTCATACGTCGTGTAGAATAGTTGGATGACCTCGGAGTAGTCACCCTTACCAGCATCACTTCGTGTACTTAATCCGCATCCTTTCGCTATCTGCTTCAATATCTCTACACGGTAGAATCCACGAGAATTACCGTTCACACTCACCTTATTGATGTCGACACCTACACCTTGGAACGAGTTGAAGTGGCGTATAGCCTCGGCAAGTGTGACATGGTGTGTATCCTTGCGTGCATTGCTCAACTCTAGCTGTACACCTGTCGAAGCGAGCTCATCACGCCTAATCTGCTCGATAACGCTTATTCTACTCTCGCGATCACTCGTGTGTATGACTAAGCTCTCGTCACCTTCGTACAAGTATGACATCGCTCGAGAGTGATCTAGAGCAGTAACACTACCATCAATTACATTCACGACGTATGGAGCATCCTCCATCCTTAGCTTGAGCCTATCTGTCGCACCTCTACCCTCATCCTTCCACTTATACGGTCTTAACTGCTTGTATACACTAAGAAGCTCCTCCATTTCCTAGTGCTAGGAAGGTATCAATCAGTAGATGGGAATCTACGATCGTAATCTCGTCTTGTACCAGGGGTAGACGAGAGTCGTCGATCTACATAGCCTTCCCATGGCTTATTGACGAATAGTTCATAGACAACATAACATCTAATGGCAGACGTGGTCAAGGGTACGAGAGTATGAGTGAAGAATCTTGTAACTGGTGTCGACATGGTTTCTCCTTCTACTACGCGTATAATGAGGTAAATGAGTGGACAGGATGTGACAGCATACCCTGTCGGTATGTGTGAGCATCCAGACGATGCGGCATATCTACCCTGGGTGAGGTGGAGGGTAGATTCGACGCCTAACAGCAAGAATAGAGGCGATCCAGCGATGATTATGAGGCTAAGAACAGGTGTATGTAATGGTAATCTATCGGGCTTAATCGTGGAGGCAGCAGCTCTATCTAACGCATTCTTCGGCGATGAATCCTTATGGAGATTCGTACCTATCAACGACAGTCAAGATGGCAGACCCATCTTCCGACTCGTTAACAAGGCACATGGAGACGTGACACGAGGTGTACTAACGCCCAAGACGATCATAGGTCGAGATCATGGTTATATTGGGCAAGGTGCGGGAACTGGTACTGCGTGGACTAACGTCATCGTCCACGGTGTCACATTCGACGCAGGTAAGGGTAATTACACAGGCGTTAGTAACTTCCCCATCACTACTGCCTTACCCGACCTGTGGATCAGGCAGAATGATTACCTTCCTAGATATCGTATGTTCTGGGTGCTTACATATGGTGATAACAAGCACGTATCGGTCCCCATCAACTACTATGGTTCACTTGGCTGTACTGGCTACACAGCGGGCTTCCAGCAACCACCAGACGGTAATGATGAGGGAGACGCCTATCTAGAGTACTTAGAGCCCAATGGACAACCACCCACCAATATGAAGAATATCTACCTTCCTAACCCCTTCTTCGGCCAGGGTACGCAGATAGACAAGATTTCGAAATGTATCGCGTCGAATTGCACAGATGTGCTAAGTACTAGCGCGGCCTGTCGACAGTACTTGACAACTAACCCAGGCAATACTACGATCTATGCGATGCTTGACAAGTATTGTACGGATGTACCAGCGAGAAGCGTCAACGATCCGCTATGTTCTACGTGGTGTACAGCTGGTCAGAGTGATCCTAGCATCCGAGCAAGATGTATCGCTGTCCGACAGAAGAATTGCTTGGCAGCCTACGATAGTACGACCAAGACATGGAACCCCGGTGTAAGTGACAAGATTAAGAACGATTGTGGTTGTTACATGCCTCAGGACTTCTACAAGCAGTTATTAGCCGGTAGTACAGTGCCTGATGGAGCCACTCCTAACTGCTTCTACCAAGGATGTGCAGAGAGTATCATAGGCGCTCAGACATACGACCCAACGACATGTAACGGTGTCACCGTGTGCGTACAAGATGATGGTACGAAGAGGACAGTAGACTGTGTCACTACACCACCCGTCACCCCTGTAGAGCCTCCTCCACCTAACCCCAATCCTTCTAACCCCAATCCTAATCCTAACCCTAACCCTTCACCTAATCCTAATCCTCCCGTCATTATCCCTCCTTCCTCCACCTCTTATACTTGGATATGGTGGGTCATTGGTATCGCTATAGTTCTCCTTATCGTGGCTATTATCGCTTACTTCTTACTTAGGAAGCCTAAGCCGGTGGACAACTCAGCCATCCTCATCCCTCTCCTACTAGCAGCGAGTCAAGAAGAAGCGCCAAGCAGTATTACGAGCACTGATCTCGTCTAATCGTATCTAACAGTAGATATCTTAGTTAAGTAGTTAGCTTACTCACCTCGGGCGACAGCACATGCGCACCTGAACCAGGCGTGTACGTTATGTGATGCTCGGACGATGGAATTCTCTTGGTAGTCCTTCTTGTGGTGCTCATCCTTAGCTACCACTTCGAGATAGCTTGTAGCTGCCTCGATGGCCTCAAGATAAGCTTCAGAACCAACAGTATCAAGTAGATCTTGGGCGATCTGCTTATAGATGTCGAGTGGTGGACTCATATCCTCCTTACGAGAGACGAGAGAAGCGACATAGGACTGGATGACCTTGGCGCTCTCCCTTCCGTTGTCACTACGCTTGTCATCTACCTCACCCTCCCACTCAGGCATTGCAATTCGTTCAATTCCTGCACTGATAAGCTGATTCATCACTACTTTCTACGTATCACTAATCGTCTAGTCTTAGACGTACTTATTGTCGCTTATTCCTTAGTATGTCCCGCGCACGTAAGTACCAAGCTCGTATGATATGGGCGGACTTCGACACGTCATCTGTACGCCGTGAATCGAACACATTACGGTCTTCCGTCACCAATGCGTAAGTGTACACCTTAGCTGCTTCTACAGCCTCTTCTAGCGCCTTATATCCAGAACTAGTGTAGATATCCTCCGCTATCTGATCATAGATCATACCGAGAATAGAAGCGTCATCATCGTTGACTACGAGTAGTTCTAGATGGTTGTCGACAATCTTGGCATTCTTCGCGCCCTGTGCCGATCGTGTCAATTCTACGATTAGACTGGGTATAGCGACGCGCTCAAGGCCTACAGTAATAAGTCTATCCATTTGTAGTGTAAATGGCTCTGAATGCAGCAAACATCCGCCAACAATACAACGATGTCAACCGTATCAACTCTCCCTGGGCGGCGGTGATTAGAGATTATGTCGTGAGATGGGAGGACGACGTAATCCTACCCAATCAGACGCTCGCATTGAGAGAATACGCGAGAGCATTGGTGAAGGACGACCACGAAGAGGCTATCGAGTTCGCCTTACAGATGTATCAATGGACTTCCGCTAACCGATCTCTCATGCCTGGTGCTACGGCGGCTGCCAACATCATCAGCGAGGAGTACAATGACTACATGGCCGACTTGTAATCGCATCTATTAGTAGATGACGTTAGTAAGGTGTAACACACTATAAGGTACGTAAAGCGCTCTCTGATTGTACGTAGATGTAGATTAGTGTCTCATTATGCCTTTATTTTTGATGTCCGCTTCTATCTTCACAATGAGCTTCAATTGGTCCTCGCTGCGACATAGTAAGGTAGATACTAAGTCAAATTGCGTCTTTCCTGCTTCAGGGACCAAGATTACCGTTCTCTCCTCAATTGGCGCATCCGCATTAGTTAGTCTCACACTGCCATTGTTCTGTAGCTTAATATATACAGACTTACCTACTCGATATTGTACAGGCTTCGACGACATACTTTGTCTATTATTAGACACTCTTACTGCTTAGTTGCCTTGCGAAGGCGCTTACCCTTCTTAGGCGCTGTCCCATCAGAATCCATCACATCGAGCTTGCACATCTCACTGTCATTATATTCTACAACGCTCTTCCTCAGCTTAGTGAGGTCAGCAATCATCATCTGTTGTGGGGTAGTATCCCTAAGTGTATCTCTCTGTCGCTTCAATTCGCTTATCGTCTTCTCCAACTCGATCAATACCTCCTCTGTATCACTGTCCTTCCTCCTATCAGCTGCCTTCAATGTATAACCACACTTAACTAGCCAATCGGTGTGTTGCTTACGTGTCGAGATGTGGAGGGATTGGGCAGGACGAGGGTCGAACTTGTGCGATAATACATCACTCAAGTACTTGTGGAAGTCCCTCTCCTCACCCAACTTCTCCTCTATCTCGCTCATCTGGTAATCCTTCCTCTCGCCGTACTTACCAATTCGCCACACGAAGAAGTGCTTTAGCGCTTCCTCTGGTGTGTTGTAGTGACGAGGCTTGTCGTTCTCATCCAACAGGTACATTGAGGACAGCGAACGAGTCTTCACGAGACCCAATTGTACGGTAGAATAGTCGCTATAGCCGTAGTCCAAGGTGATGTCGACATTGTTATTGCCGCTACTATCACTAGGGTCTTCGAGCTTCAGATTCTCTTCCTTCAATAGCTTGAGATTCTCGATGAATTGAGCAGTGGACATGTAAGGAGGGATCTCGGTGACATGTAAGATGGTGCGACCATCAGCTGCTCGCTTCTTGTTGCTCTTACCCGTGATACGCATTGATTGCTCGCCCTTCTTCACCTTCCACACATTACCATCTTCGTCGGTCTCTTCCTGGTTATCTCTCGCTGTCCTCAGCTCTACCTTACCACCGAAGTGACGGAACCAGGGTACTAACCCATCGACCTTAAGCTCTTCTCCTCTCGCCAGTGTACATAAGGCATCAATCGCATCTTCCGGCTTGTAGCAAGGTATGAAGGTAGCCCAACCTGTAGAGATACCAGCTGCTCCGTTGAAGATCCAAGTTGGCGCGATCGGTAGAAGTGTCTCTGGTTCGCACTTATGACCGTTCACGACGCGATGCTTGAGAATGGGCTTATCCGCGTCTGGGAACAGATCAGTCACGTAAGGGCGTAGGGCGATGTGAGTATAACGAGATCCGGCCTTATCCTTGCTAAGTAGCTTACGATTGCCGAAGTTACCAGCCTTCTCGAAGATGGGTAGGTTGTTACTACCAGGGTATCCGACAGCTAATCCAGCCGCTGCACCATACAAGCTCTGGACACCATGCTTGTAATCGAAGTGTTCAAGTACCTTACCGAGCATCGCGTCACTCTTCATACTACCGTACTTCAACGCAGTATATACAGCTAATCGCTGGCTGCCATTCAGACCGTCCATACCAGGTATAGCGCGTGGTAGAGTGATACGGGAGTACTCTAGCAAGTCCTTCTGTACGAGATTAGTCACAGGTAGTGTATTATCCCTCACCATCACCATATCTAACGCCACTTGACCTAGAATCCACTCCTTACGTAGATTGGAGCACTTATGGTCGAATGCAAGCTGTAACGCGGTCTCAGCCGTCTCATCATACACGACCTTCCTTAGTACGATGTCTTCTCCTTCCTGCATATCACCTTGGATCTCTGCCACGCTAGACGAACCCAATCCCTTACAGTAGTTGGCATTCTTCGTTGACCAGCCCGTAGGATTACGAGCTTGCCACCCATCCCATTCCTCCAAGGTGTAGAAGCGGAGAATCTCACCTCCCTTCGACAGACGCAAGATAGGGGTGTAATAGATGAGGAAGCGATGACGTAAGGCAGGTACAAGCTGGGTGAGCATATCGATAACTAGCAAGCGAATGTGATAGCCATCCACGTCGGCGTCGGAAGCGATGACAATCTCGTCATAACCTAGTGTCTCGAGCATCTTCTCATCGTTATAGTCGACATCCAGACGAATGTTGAGTACCTTCTTGTGGATGAGCTTAGACACAGTCTGATCGGCTACAATCTCCTCTGGTGTACAGTCCCGCGGATTGGGTGTCTTACCACGGATACAGAAGACACCATCGTACTCTCTGCTACCGTACAATGACTTGATAGCGTCCAGCACACCGGCTCCTGCTGAGATACCCTCTGCAATCCATAGTCGTCTAGGTCTCTCACCACCTCCTCTCTTCCTCGTGCAAGGATAATACTCTCGCTCGCTAGGATTCGTACCCTTAGCCTCCTTGAAGTGAGATAACTTGACGAATCGCTTCAGATCGGTCACCAAGTCAGGCATCTTCTCGACGAGTCTATCGGCCAAGTCACTCCACTCAAGGTCATCTACCTTGGCCTTCGACTCTAGCTTATCCTTGCAAGCACCGTTGAACTTGGGCCTGTCAACAGTACTACACAATACGAACGATACCTTCATCATGACCTGTTGCTTAGATATGCTCTCTAGCCCCTTAATCCTGGCCAACTCACTCCTCAACAACTCTACTAGTAGATCAACGTGCTTACCATGAGAATAGGTAGGTGTGCCATTCACGTAAGATTCCTGTACTAAGTCCTTCGTCTGCAAGATCCAACACCTAGTAGTCTTAGTACCCTTGTACAGCCATACGCTTGCACCACGCATCTTCATAGCATCGTTGTAGGATAGGTGGTAGTCGTATAATTCTGTGGTCTTACCATCGGAGAAGGACACAGGGACAGTCGAGAAGAGGGCAGCATCAGAGGCCATCTTGCGTACAATCGCCACGTTCTCATGGAGAGTAACACTATCTACGAAGCGCTCCATGTCAGGGATGAATGCTACCTCGACCATAGTACTAGCAATCATAGCCTTGACGATAGCCTTCTCCGCCACCGCCTTGTGCCATTCCTGATAGAACTCTTGCTTACCATCCCGAACACGTACAGAGAAGAACTTAGAGAGGATATTGACCATCTTTGCGCCGATTCCATACGTTCCAGCTGTGTCTCTCTGAGCGCTATCGTCGTAGTGGGAAGAGGCGAACATCATACTGAACATAACGGTAATGATCCAATCTACAGTCCCGTTGGGGCGCTTCATCTTCTCGATTGGGATACATCTACCGCTCTCGTTCGTAATCACAATCTTCTCGCCTTCCACGCGCACATTGATCTTACCGCGAGGTAGATTAGCGTGCAGACTCTCGATTGTACTGTCGATAGCGTTACACATGATCTCAATGAGAATACGAAGCAAACCAGCCGAGATCTTCATATCTTCGTATGTCTGCACACCTCCGCTAACTAGTGGTATGGCTCGCTTGTGTGCATCGAGAGAACCAACATACACGTCGGGACGAAGCGAAGCGAAATCGTTCTTCTCCTTCTCTTGGAACTTGGAAGCGTCGGTAGCCATCCGTTGTCTTTCATCATGTTACTTAGTAGGCAGTATCCCCATAGCTCTTACTCCACATTATCCTACTCTATAACGTATATATCACTATATAACACACTATATCTCACGCCTCCCTTATCCACTATGACTTCTCGTCCCGGGTAGATTCATGGCGCATAAATGTCGGTTGCTGCCAAGGGACGCCAACACGGCCATCGCCGTCACGGATCATGTGGATCATCTTCGTCCTCTTCGTCGGAGGATGATAGAGGATGTAAGAAGTTGACTGTTATCCAACAGCTCGCCAACGATCTCGGAGCCCCAGATGCCGGTTCTGCTGACTTCTACACGACTCTCATTCAGATCATCAACAACTCCAACCAGGCTGATATTCCTTATCCCACCCATGCTCGCTTCGTCTCGAACGCTTGGTCATCCACCGATGGCAATCCTGACTACATCTTCACTGACATCAACGCCGCCATCAACTCGATTCCCAACCCTGTTCCAACCGGTCAATCATACGATGTGATCGTCTTCCCCGGTGTCTACTCTGCTGTGACTCTCCTCCCTCCCAACATCAACTTGTACGGTTACGACACTGCCGTCATTGGAGGCCTCACTATCACATCTCCTGCCGTCGCTGGTGAGCAGGTCAACAGAATCAAGAACTTCGCCATCACTGGTCCTGTCTCGATCAACACTACTGGTAAGTTCGATACTGCCAACGTTGCTGTGCTCTTCACCGAGGTCATCTTCGATCAACAAGCTGTCACAGTCACTCTCCGTACTGATGCCTTGGGTGCTGCATTAGTAGAGCCAGACGCTGTACTGATTGATGATTCCTTCCTTATTCCCTCTTCTCTCACTGTCTCATCAGTTGGATTGGGATTGACTCTTGCGAAGTTCATCGTGTGGGATTCTCAAGTCTCCTTGCTCGGTGCCTCATCCTTCACTGGTGTCCTCGTGCCTACTCTCATGGCATCCCGTGCTAAGGCCAAGTCCGCTACTACTTCGACACGCCCTCGCACTCGCAATCTCTTGCCCATCGGAACACCTGTCTTCACGTTGTATGTTGAGTTCTCCAACATCCGTGAGTTCTTGCTCGCTGGTAACTTGACGATCACCACTTGTAACACCTTGTTGGAGAGCATCTTCTTCTCGGACTCGACTATCGCCGTGTCCTCCATCCTCCAAGTTGGTGGTATCCTCAATGCTTCTGATGTCGTCTTCCAGACTGTCTTGCTCGCCTTGAGTGGTGGTGCCAACGCGGCTCTCATGCATTGCGCTTACAGCGAGGCACAGATCTCTGCTGCTCTTGGAAGTGCTATCGATCGTAACCTTGTCGTTGGTACTATTGCTGCCGCTGCCACTCCTGATATCGTCGGTGGCTTCGGATTGGATCTCGCCGTCAATCCTGCCTTCGTCAACGCTACATTCGCTGTCCAAGCTGCTGTTGTCGGTGCTGCTGTCATTGCGACACCTACTGTCCCCGTCGTGCACACTACTACAAGTGTTGCCGAGTACGCTCTGTCATCTGCTGCTCTCGCTGGTGGTACTCTCATCAGCTATGCCTTGCATCAACAGACTGCTCCTCTCACCTTCTTGTAAGCTCCACACTTACTCTAAGATAGCTATTAATAGCTAATTTACATCTCTATTAGTAGAGAACGCTTACATTTTGCTGTAGTAACCACTCACTTCGCCTAGATACAGTTCAACAACGTTGTACAGGTCGTTGTTCTTCTTAGCAGCGGGTAATACCAAGTAAGCGTCGTAAGTCTTCTTCGCCTTCTTGAGTATGTCGGCCTTGGGTACATCGTCGCGTCCAGTGTATAGCTCCATGTTCGTCTGTATGACTGGCTCAGGAGGATCGGTAGTGATGTAGTTATCGATACTACCTGATGAGAGGATCTCTTGCACGATACGAGCATGGGTGAGCGTACCTTCCGCTAGATACTCCATGAATGGTGGTACATGCTTGGCTTCGTCGAGATTGAGATCCTTAGCGATCAACTTCTTGGTGATGGCATAGCTGATGTATGTCTTACGGTCGATGTTGGGAGGTAGAAGAACATTGCGATTGAGATAGAGAATATCCTGTATCTGACTAGTGTTGTAGAAGGTCTCCCACGTAGTTTTCGCTGTGTACTTAGTCTTCGATATACCGAAGTCAATCATGACAGGTTGATAGTCGAGAAGCACGTAAGTAATGGGTACACCATCCTCGTTAAGGACAGGTAGTATAACTTGTCCATGTATCATCAGAATGTTCTGTATGTGCAAGTCGCAATGGACGAACTTGAGCTGCTTGTAGAGGTACGACAACATACCGTGAATATAACACATAGTAGCATTAGCCTGAGCGATTGTCATCGTTGAGAGCGCCTTCTCCAGCTGTATACCTGATAAGAACTGCTGATACGTGTAGTACAGAGGTACTTGTACATTGCGTGTACGACCAAGGATGAGAGAATCATCTGTAAGTTGCTCGAACTTGCTAATCTGCTGGTCAATGTGTCCTCTATGCTCAAATACCGAGTAATAAGCTGGAATGAAGCGATGACCGACACCTAATGTGTATAGAGCGAGCTGACGAGCGATTAAGAATTCATTAATCGTTGTATCTCTGTAGGTACTCACCTTGACCGCTAGCACCTTAGGCGCACCTGAGAAGATCACTTCTAGATTCCTCACAAGGTCCTTCTTCGTCTTCTTCGCGTTATCGTACAAGACATCTAATATCTGTAGATCTAGCTCACTTGTACGCATAGCCATACCTAACACCAATCCACCAGCGCCCGATCCTAATACCTTCACAACGCGATATAGACCGTATAATGAAGGTATACGAGCTTGTCGTTGTAGTACACTTGTTCTCAGTGTATCGAGAGCTTGAAGTGATGGATACTCGAGCGAACGACTGATATAGATAGGCGGATGGTCCTTAGAACCCTTCTTATTCGCCGACTTAGCCGCTTCTAACTCTTCATCTAGTACGGTTATCTCGTACTGATTCGAGTACTTAACATCCTGTGATATTACACCAGGATTAACCTGTCTGTGATAGTGTAACCACCATTCCCACTGCTCTTCGATGTTGATCGGCTTCCACTTCTTCTTGTCGGGACTTCCTCGGATAGAGTTGAGTAGAGATTGGGCGATAGGCTCCATACGCTTCTTCTCCTCGTCCATACTCGTACCGTGGGTAGGGTAAGTCTCTAATATACTAGACGCCATTTCCCTAGTTATAGGGAGTATTACGCTACTCTAGCGACAGCAGACGCAGCTGCTTAAGTACGGACATCGGCACCACTCGCAATGCATTGGAGATAGGCCTCGGGGAACTCAGGCTCCTTGCGCGTGGTACGCTTGGGCGTGTAGGGCTGTCCGAACTTGGGATTCTCGGGGACGGGTTCGAGGACGATACTCTTCTCGACCAATCGAGGGGCAGACTTAGCCTTCTTGGACGCTTCTAGTGCTTGCTTCGTGATAACGGTAGCACTGGCAACACCAGCAGCCTGCGCCGAGATGGTGGTAGCGTAGGCGGCCTTCGCACCGGACAATGGGTTGACGTAGGTGTTCTTGCTCGCATAGCGGACAAGGATTGTGTGGTCATCCTCCGAATGGAAGTGGGTGAGCATCTTGACGACACCAGCTGTCTCCTGGTCCTTGAAGTGGACATTCAAGCCACGGTAGCCGTTCTCGAGGGATTCAGTCTCGACCTTGACAGGTGTGATACCCATCTCTCCGATAATGTCCTCAACCCACTTCTTGTACGAGGCAGGTGACTTCTGTTGGGACTCCTTGGGCTGCCAGAAGACGAGGGTAGTAGGTACATCATCCTCGCCAGCAAGATTGACTCGAGCACTGCGGAATGACAAGTAGGCACGACCTTCCTTGTTGTATCCGTCCTCACCCTTAGGACCGACGAGGTACCACTTCTGCCAGAGATTCTTGTCGAAGCAGTACCTGACATCCTCTTGAGTGGTGAGGAGAGCGAAGGCATAGCCCTTGTGGTTACTTGTACCATTCTCGAAGCGATAGTCAAGGAAGGCTAGGGTGCCCTTGCCGAGGACGAGGTCGAACATCTCAATGAGTTGTTCAGCGGTGGCAGTGTAGGGAATGTTAGAGATGCGAACGAGGCGATCGAGAACGGGGTGGCGCTTGTAAGTATCCATGTCTGTGACTCTTTCTAGCGGGAAATGTGCGTATAATATCTCTACTTATAGAGATTACATTACTCGATAGGTGGTAGACTGTCGTCGTGTCTCGCCCAGTCAATCACTTCAACACCGTCATCCTCTAGTAACTCATTAATCAACTTGAAGTGCCCATTGTGCTCGAATCTCTTACCATTACGCGGTGAAGGATGACAGCATTCGAGGATATTGGTGACACTCTTCTCTTCGAGCTTGCCCTTGAGCTTCTGAGCCTTCTTACCCCATAATACCCATGGTACACGATGATTCTCCTCAATAATCGCCCAGACAACCTGTAGAATGACACCTCCCCACATACCACCGTGTGAGTCTGATTCTCCCTCATCAACTGTCAAGCACTGGTTGAGGAGGAAGACTCCCTGCTTGCACCATCCATCGAGACAAGCTGTAGGCATCTTCGCGGGTAGCCTTCGAGTAGGGTAAGTATTGAGCACTTCCTTCCAGATGTTAGCCAGCGAAGGAGGGATGTTCTTCCTCTTGCCACCGAACGCGACACCACACGCATCACCGTTCTGATAGGGATCTTGACCGATAATGACACACTTGATAGAAGGTAATGGTACAAGGCGGAATAGACGGAATATATCAGTCTTCTCAGGGTATATCTTCGCACCTGTCTTAGCGCTCGCTTCCAGTCTCTTGTTGACATCCTTCAATTCAGCCCTCATCTTGACGGTGGAGAAGGTCGGATGCCAGCTCTCATCAACTTGATCCAGCACGTTACCTAGATAGCTATAAGTATCACTAGTCTTACTACTGGTATGGTTATCCATGGTGTAAATGGCACAGCCTAGGAGTTTGCGTTCCAGCCCGGACGATCTCTACTCACTCGAACCTGGACCTTACAGATTGGTCAAGGATTTCATCGATGTAACAGGATCTATGCCGATGAGTGCACCAGTCGGTCAGGCCGGTGAAGTACCTAATCTGTCGTGGGGAGAACTAGGTAATGGTACATACTTCGGCAATAGTATCGCGTCCGCTTGGGATTGGTGGAAGAACCGACTTATGCCTGTTACGCTCGGTGACTACAACCTCTTCCGTGAGCAGTTCCTTAACCGACAAGCTTACTCTCACGACGGTATGCGCGAGATCCAGACGGCTAAGGCGAAGGTAGCTGGTGGTAAGGCCCAGACCATCTCACCAGACGCTGATTACCTATCCCTCTGCTTATCTAACCCCTCAACGACCACTCTCGAGGACATGAAGCGATACATCCAGCTCTCTATGGGTCATCACGAGCACTTCAATGGTCTCTTCCGCTTGTCTCAATTCTTCGAACAGTCATCTACACGCGTGTTGGAGTGGTATGGTGGTACTATGCGTACTCCCACGATCGACAGGAAGCTCATCGACCTGTTCAAGGAGTTCGTCGACGAATCCAACAAGTACAACAGGAGACAGACGATGGAAACAGATATGGAAGAGTCGAGCGCATCCATCAAGTTCGCTGTGGATGATGGTCACTTGGTCAATCTCATTGGTCAGGTCTACCAGCTACTCGCTCCTAATCCGGTGCTGTATGATGTCAGGAGTGTCGCTTACGGACTAGAGGGTGCGCCTAACTTCGCAAGCAGATCGGCGAAGCAAGTCCCTATCCAATGGGGTAAGGACTTGGAGAGACTTCTACCGCAAGAATTCAAGGTGTTGAGAGATGTCGAGGAGGCTATGCGAGAGGTTGGTGTACAACTTGTTCCCACCGCTTACGCATTGAGAAGGACGAAGGCTACCCATCTGCGTCCTACTACTTCTGATCAGTTGTATATTACTGAGCTCAGTGTGCTTGCTAATAAGCCACATGAGGATCTCGACGTTGATGCGCTCTATATCCAACACTTCGACGGTATCTTGTTGGAGGACTCTAATATCCCTGTCGAGCTTCTTAACCAGACGATTGGATACATTCACCACATGCTCGCGTACCTCAAGAACAAGATAGGCTTCTCTCACGGTAATCTCCACTCGAAGACTATTCTCCTCGCTTACTACAACCCTGAGAATCCTAGTACTTATGTCCTACCCCTCGTCGATGAGAATGGTACTGAGTTGACGCGCGTCTCTCTGCCCTTCCTCCCTATCCTCATCGATCTTACCCATGCTACGACCAACACTCACTCACAATACACGAGTACATCTTCCGTCCATTCTAACGAACTGTGTGATATCGTGTCACTCTACATGATTGGCCAAGCATCTGGTTATTTGGGTGGTTATTCTTACATCAGAGAAGCATTAGGACCTTCCTTCTTCGAATTCCAGCAAGATGTATACGATGTGAGCTGGCGTCTCCCGCCATACGGACGTGTCGTGGAAGGTGTTACACACACTGCTCTCGCTAATCTCTATCGAGAGCAACCCATCTACACTACGGTCAAGTCACCTGTTGGTAAGCTCTACAGTGAGCCACGTAAGATCGACTATGTATCGGTTGAATCAGTGAGATTGCCGGATATCGTCTCAACCGCTCGTTCTCTCTTATCCTTCTACGAAGTACCTGAGAGCTCTCCTGAGCCTTACTCTTATGTCTTCGATACGATCCATAGTTATCTGAAGGAGACCATCTCGTACCACGGAGGCAAGGCTACACCTACGACACCTGTCAAGAAGCCTAAATCTCGCACTCCAACACCCAAGAAGACCAAGTCGCGTACTCCATCGCCCAAGAAGTCTGTCCGATCGCCCGCTAAGGCACCCACACCTTCCCAGGATAGTGACGAAGAGATCGAAGAGATTGACGAAGAGGAAGAGTAAGCACTATAATCCCTATTAATAGGAAAGATGCAAGGTACACCAGATAGTAGACGCTCAACATCAACTAACTCGTATATACCTCCAGAACACCCATTCGTGGAGAATAGTGTGCTCGCGTCATACAGCATAGATGGATTCACTCAAGACGAAGAGAATGCTAGACTAGCGAAGTCTATCAAAGATCTCATTGTTGATGCAAGAGGACCGGATAGATCGAAGTGGGGTGTGATGAACATCCAGAGTCTGTGGTTGGAATGGTGGAATGAAGAGATTCCAAGCTTGAATGAGCAAGCACCGATCGGTGGTGATACTTACAAGATGGATGACTACTGTGATAGGATTCTCGACTCTGTGAGTGGTGATTCGGATGATGTATATATTGGAGGTGGTAATCAACATCCTCCCGCTTATCTTGCACGCGTCCTCTCTTACTCCTCTGTACAAGCGTTGGATACACTACAGAAGAGTGTGTTACAGCGTCAATCACGCATTACAGGGCTACATGGATTGTACAGAGTTATCAAGAAGCTTGGTGTTGGGGCTTATGGTATAGTGCTAGGTATGACAATGCGTGATGGTGAGCTCGATATGAAGATTCTTGATGAGTTGAACAGTGTCATTGTCACAGATAAGAAGACGAACAAGGTTAGTACTGATAGTGGTAAGCTCATATCCGGTCTACAGAAGCTCTTCTCTAATGTGCCTAAGAATCTCGCTGTCAAGGTGAGCTTGCGGAAGGTAGATTCGGTCAATGAGTTCTTGATTGGTCGTTATCTCGCCTCTTGGACGCTTGGTAGAGGCCATCATTGCATACCCGCTTATTACTCCATATTCAAGCATGCGGGACCTGTCGAACAGCAGGTAGACGTGTATTCGTCGAGTACATCATTACCTCGTCTCGTTGATCCAGCTCTCATCGTTGGACGTACGCTTAACGTTGGTACTCCTTCTTATTATCTCTATCAAGAGTATCTGAACGGTAGTACGCTAGATAGTATGATATCAGGAGATAGGTTGTCCATACAAGAGATGAACGCTATTGTGTGTTACTTACACGGTATATTGTCGTACCTCTACAATCAGATTGGCTTCGTCCACTGCGATCTGCACAGGAACAACATCTTCTTGATCCTTGTCCCAGGTGGAATCACTCTGCCCATTCTCAACGAAGATGGAGACGTCATTACCTACATTCGTCTGCGTTACCAACCCATGATGATCGACTTCGGAACTGCGAAGGTCAACGCGCTATGTCCTACTAGAGACCTCTCACTCTACAATACTAGCCAGATCCAAGACATTATGTATATCCATCGTGTAGTTAATGGCGATGGTGATGATATCTACTCAAGCAAGAAGGTACCTAAGGAGAAGATTGTGGGATATAACGTAACTAAGCAATTTCTAGCGAGAGATATGAACTTCGACACAGCTCTCTTCGTGCCGGCTTATCTAGAGTATCTCGCAGAAGGTACACTTACACACGCTAGAATCGTACAAGATACACTTGCTTCTGGTGTGCTCGACTCGATCAAGACGAATCCTCCTGCACCTACCATCCGTACCCAGATGGGACTATACACGGGCCGTGATGATGTATCGAGAGCTGAATTGACTGCTAAGGCAGAGGACTTGTACTGGAAGTACTCGATGATGGATCTGAACGATGTGAACACCGCTGTAGTCGCCTATCTCAACGAGACGAAGGATTACTACCGTACTAACTAAGCGTCTCTATTAGTAGAGAAGTAGCTTACTTAGCTTATTACTTACGTATCTCTATTAGTAGAGAAGTAGCTTACTTAGCTAGATCGAAGCGGATACACCCGTGGTGAATGGCGAGCGGGATACCATCCTCGGACAGATGAGAGTAGGAGAAGGAGTACGTTTTACCGACTACTAGTGAGGGGTTACTAACCCATTCCTCCTTCTCAGCAGCTGTTCCTTCTGGTCGATGTAAGAACTCCTTACCTTTGGGTGTCTTGACCTTGAGTACGATATCACCGCCTTCTGTACGCTGTACATCAAGAATCTTAGTGTCCATCTCCTCTCCGAACTTGTACTTGATCAAGTCATTACTTCTCCTGTGTTGGTAAGGTGCATCATAGCGGATCATCGTACCTTCCCACTTCTCCTTCTCGTGTCGTGTATGTACCTTGTTGAGCTCTTCCTCGTTATGCACTCGGATATTCTCCATCAGCACAACCTTCTCACACTTCGCTTCCTTACACAGATTCTCTAGAAGCTCTCTCCGCTTGCTGAATAGCATTCCTGGCTCAGTAACGACGTAACAATCGAACAACCACAGCTGGATGAGATGCTCATCTGGGTGGGGTGTACTCTTCTGATTGGTCATCGACGTAATGTGCTGACCAGCCACACCAGGAGCGTACAACTCACCATCCAACACGATATCGGGGCGAAGTGAGAGGAGTTTGCCGACGTCCGCACGTAGAGCCTCCATGAAGTAGTAAGAGTGAAGCGTACGAGAGTAGATCTGTACACCAGAGTCGGTATAGACAAGTAATCCTCTCACACCGTTCGCCTTCGGTTGGATGTCCATCGGATACCGAATACCATTCTTCTTGGTGAGTCGCTCGTGATACTTCTGAGCGAGCATAGGCACCTTCATCTGCTGTGGAGTGATGCGAAGCGTGGTGATTGAGGTAGCGACGTCCGTAACCGAATCTTCGTCATTCTCTTCGGTCTGTGTAGGTGGAAGCACATCACCAACGTGCGTACTAGACGATGCTGTAGCGACACTTCGTTCGATATCGATGGGTTGACTTGTCACTCTTGGCTTATATCCCTCTTGTACCTTCTCCTTGTATCTCTGCTGCAATTCCTGCGTACACTGGTCCAACATATCACTCTTACCCTTAGGAATCACCTTCCTCTCACGCTTAGTAGGCTTACCACCTACTTGGCCATATTCCATCTCTAATACACCCTTCTCCACACTCATTCGACATACCCAGTACCTATCCTCCTTGTAGATGATAGGGCTGCTCGAGGTGTCGAAGTCAACCTCTCGAGCCTCCTCGGTCGTCGTGGTTGATTGCTCGGCACGCTTCTCGGCAGCAGTCTTCTTAGGTCGTCGGATTGTCTGCTTAGTACGAGCCATTAGTCTTTCGCCTACTATTAGACGTCGTTAGTGTAGATAGATCCAACCACCGTACTTACATGCTTGCATCCACTTGACGTACCAGTAGTAGAACGCACTATCTTTCTGGTCTTCTGCATCTTTCAGATGAGTCAAGAAGTCACCATACAATTTCTTGCATTCATCTGGTCCTAAATACGCATAATCCCTTCGAAAATCGAGATCAAGAAATAGTCGGAAGGCGTTCTTATCACTTGCTATATCCTTCAATCTACCTTCAAACTTCTGCCGTTCACTACTGTGCATCCTTATATCGGAAACTTCATTTTGTAGCTTATACCACTGTCTGACTCGATGTTCCGCAACTGATTGCTCGATACCTTCTTCCATCATCTCTTGTACTCGCTGACGTTCACTCTTCGTATTCTCGTATAACTGTATGTACAGACTGTCATCATCCTCATCTATCTGACTAAGGGTCACAGGTACCGCTTCAGAGAATACATAAGCGTGAATATACACCATAACTTATTTACTATTTTGTCTACTATTAGACACTTATTAGAGAGGGTCGACTGCATAGCGTACGATCACACTTCTACGAGCGATGGCAGACGGGTCGATACTCAATCTCGTCTCTATCCATACATCACCAACATCTACGCCGTATATCTTGGCAATGCGCTCATTCGTCAAGATGAGATCGAGCTTGTCCGGGGCGTCTGTACCTCGATTCGTTGGAACATTCTCGATACCTTCTCCTTGCTTGTGGACGACAACCTTGATAGGAGCATAAGGGTTATCCAGCGCCCAAGTGGACATATCCTCAGCAGTACGTGTTACAACCTTGACGTTCGATTCGCTCGCATCTGCTTGGATTCGCGTGAGAGCACCTTGTTGGACGGGTGTAAGACCGATCAATATCATCTCACCACCTTCGTCATACACCAAGTCCTCATCATGTGGACCTTCCGATGAGTAGAAGAGGAAGGATAGCTTGGATGGTTGTGTACCCACAATGTTGGGGCCACCGAGAAGGTTGTAGGTGCTGTTGAGAGCGTTCAACGCGAGGTAATCAGCGCGAGAATAGTAACGGATGAAGATTGCATGTGCTTCAGCTCGTTTAGCGCGTCTAAGTGACTGAATAAGCTCTTCCTCCTCTTCTGGCACGCTGTAGCCCCTCAGTAAGGCCATTCTTACGCTATTAATCTTACTATTCATGTAGGCATCTGCAATCTGCGTGGGTGTCAACGAATCAACCCTAATCTCCTTCTTCTCCTCCTTGAGTGGCGCTAAGGCACGCAGCAGACTAGCCATTTCTCGTACTAAATACGCTGATATTAGACAAAGTCTAAGCATTACTATACGACAAAGTCATGTTGAAGATCGTTACCCTGTCTAGCGCTCATTCTATTCCTCTTGATCAATCTCGGGCTTATCTAGGATGGGGACTTATCAGCAGTCTATCCATCGGGGTCTGTAGTGACTTACTCGTGTCCGATATTTGCGCGTACATACAAGGCGGAACAGTGGATAGGCGCATTCCCAACACATTAGTGGGACCTCCCCCTCAGACAAGAGATATTACTATCCAATGCAGCGAGGGTCACACATTGATCTGGAATAAGGAGACGTTGACGCGCAATTTCAAGTTCTTCGACAACCACTTCTCGCAGCGGCCTCTTGACGATACAATCTACATCAATCTGCCTTACTCAGCTATGAAGGAAGTGTTGGCGGTGTACGATAATCAACCAGCCAGCCTTGATATAGCCCATCCTGGTCTTGTGTTACTCCGGCCCAAGAATCGCTTGCTCTTCCTTGAGTACGACCCGGATGGATGTGGTAAGGCCATCTTCGACTACTACCTATCTCTACTCAATGATGACGACAAGAAGAGATTAGAGGAGGTTGATAGGGAATTCAACCATCCTTGTCTCACACCTCCCGATTGTGCTTATTCTCAGTTGATGGGTCGACCCACATTCATTGCCGCCTTACACAGGACAGGATTGCTGGACGAGATGTACAAGACTAATCCGACGTACAAGCTATGGGTACATGTCTGTATTCTCGATAGTGTTCCTATCGAAGTAATTGATGCAGATTACTCGATCGATCAGGACAAGTATAAGCTTAGGCTTCGATTGGTTACACGCGCCCTCCACGCTCTCATTCCTAAGCTAGATAAGACAAGATTATGCAGGTTGATGACCATGTCGGGTGTACACAAGCCTTACTTCGGTAACATGGGAGATGTAGCTGTTCTTCCCGGTGGTGATGTTCTATCTCCTCTCGAGATCAAGTACACTCTGACCCACTATCAGTCGGAAATAAGTGCTATTATGGGTGAACCATTAGTGCTTAACTATCACACATTACAGCGGACAGGATTCTATCTGGGACGACAAGAGGACGTCGTAATTGATCCTCTCAATGACATCTAATCGTCTCTATCACTAGAGAACTACCACTTACACACTACATACACGTTACATGTCTATGACGTAGAAGCTTAGGATATGGCCAATTGTACGCATCTTCTCCCTCCAGTTGTCATACTTCCTTACATCTACCTTAATACCTGCGAAGTCTATCATATCCTTCAATTGTTGCTGGCTGATGATCGGAGTAGCGTGACCACCGCCGATTGTGATTAGGCGACTACCTGCACATGCGGCTAGATTCTCCTTGGCGCACTTGAACGTTACTATCTCATCATCTGGGCTATGTACGATGAGAACGGGTGATTTAGCACAAGATAGAAGCTCCTTGTTGGTGAGCACAGGTCCCATATCGAGAATAAGATAGCCTAGGATAGTACGTACTACTCTACCGAATTCTGAGGCCATATCGCCGAAGCTACTGATGCCGCTCAAGATGATGATACCTCGAATGTTGTAGTTGGCAGCGATGTATGACGCAGCAATTGACCCTAACGACTCAGACATTACTACTATATTCTTGTCCGCGTAAGTCTCTTGTATCACCTTCATAACAGCGTCAGTATCCTCTCTCATATTCTGGACAGACGGCGCTCCCCTACTCATTCCGTACCCTCGATAGTCCATCAATACTAGGTTGACTTGCGATATCTCAGCAAAGTCCTCTACATAGCCTCTGTCGGAGATATTACCGTTATTACCATGTAAGTAGAGCATCACCGTGTCTGACTTGTTGTCGAACCATCTCGTCATTACATCGCCCACCCACCGGTCTATATGGTCTCTTGTCGTGTTGGATAGGTAGGAATGAGTGGGACGGAAGATGATCGCATCACGCATTGAACCTGCGAATAGATTGACTAGGAGGATCAGTAACACAACAAATATCACGGACGCTATAACCAAGCTATACGTCCATTCCATCACTCATATTTATATGAGATGCGCACAACAACGTAATAAGATAGAAGTAGCTAGAATAGATGTAGTCTAACAAGCGAGAGGCGTGATGGTAATGTTAGTGTAGGGAACGGTAGAGACAGTGAAGGTTGGGTTGCTTGGGTCAGGATTGTCTACGACGAACAGTATGCAACCCTTACGGCAGGGGATCTCGAAGTGACCCATCACAACATCAGTATTGACGACAGGAACGCTCCTTATCTGCTTGTATTCACCATCAATTACCAGACCAATGATCACTTCTGTGGCAACCGTAGCGACAACAGGAATCCAGTACTGTACCTTATACGCGAAGCCTGTGGGGAGCTTGACTCCAGCCGTATGCCCTTCGAACCCATCCTTTAACGATAATGACGTAGGATAGACGGTGAAGCTCATTTCTAGTACGCTTAGTTAGTGAATTACTTCCTCTTATACGCGTCGTGATAAGAGAGCATCGAATTCATGAGGGCGACGGGTCCGAAGTGAGTCATGGGGGCGACTTGTGACTTGGGTGGCTCTGGTGCGTAGTAACCGGGCTGTTGACCATAGGAACGAGTGAAGGTAGGATTGTTACCCTTACGAGGCTCCGCAGTATCACTAGAGCAAGGAGCGATACGGATGTTGTCAGGACCCCAAATCTCGTATGCTTCTTCCATCGTCAACTCTCGCTTACCCTGTCTCTTACGCACTGCGTTGTGAGAGGTTACAGACCATTCGAACGCTCTTCCCTTCTTAATGGGATGCCCCTCCGCGTGCTTCTGGAAGTGCTCTCGGCAATCATTAGCCTTGAATCTCTTACAATTCAACTTGACGAGACCCTTGAATACTTGGTGACCTTCACCTGTATCGTCCTCATCCGCCTCTAATCCAGCGAGATGTAATTGACCCCATCCACCCGGCCCCATATCCCTGCTGCTCGTTGCTACTTCCTTAAGATCGTCCAACCACGACTGATTAGTCGCCATTTACACGTGTATAATAAGTACTATTCTCTACTACTAGAGATCACTAGAAGACACGTCTAGACACTTCTACTACGATAACACTAGAAGACACGTCTGGACACTTCTACTACGATAACACTCGTAATGAACAACATACCGATGAACATGAGAGGATAGTAGACAAGCGATAATCCGACGTGCTCTGGCCCTCCACCACCGCCTGTTACACTACTTACGGCGCGAGATAGTGCCTTACCTGGACTCTCTCCTTCTGCTACTATCAAGCCTATAGCACATAACGACACTATGATGAAGATGATGGCCAACCCGAGTATTAATATACCCGTGATTGTCCAGTCATTCAGCATCGTTTACGTACACTACTAGTATTAATTACGGTTGAGGACGTAACTGATAGCATGCTTCGCATCCTTGATCGAGTGCACGTCAGGGAGGTGGATATAGACAACGTCCGTCGTGTAAGCAGATGTAAGCGTGTTGAGATCGTGTGGTACCTTGATCGTAATGAAGCTGCGACTGCGAGCCGGTCTTGTATCAGCATTATCCACCTCTCCAACGCGATATTCTACGCTAGATAGCTTACTAAGGCCGGTAATACCGAATCTGTATGCTTCCTTATCAGTGTAGTGTGTCTCACAGAATACAGTGAGGAATTGCTCCTTAAGTGTCTCGTTGTCTGAATAGAGAGTGATAGTGGCCTCCATCTTCGTCTAGTCTGCTAATTGTGTTATTAATAGACTCGTAAGCTGTTTGTACGTATTCCACCTTACTTTGATCAGTAAAATGGGTATCCCTAAGCTACAGTCCCGCTACATCAAGCCAATCCTCTCCACTCAGCGAAGTGTGCTTCCGACAGATGTGACGAGTCTGCACATTGATGCGACGGCGACTATCTACGAGGTGGTAGCACAAGTGTGTGGATTCGCTGACGAAGAGAAGTTCGATACGGTTGCATACTTGGAGGCTGTGCAACGTGCTTCTACACCCTCAGAAGAGTATGAGGAGCTTGATATGCTCGATATCGCTGTTATTGAGGGATTCGTGCGTAAGATACAGGAATACTTCAACAAGTACAATCCCACCAGAGTTATGCACGTGGCTGGTGATGGTCTTCCACCATCTGGTAAGCTCAATCAACAACGTACTCGTCGTTGGTTGTCTGCGAGAAGGAGATTGACCCCGATGAGAGATCAGTCAGATATCGAGGACAGATCGTCCAAGTCACGTCTCTTGTTCGATACTAACAAGATCACACCAGGCACTCGCTTCATGGAAGTGTTAGATGAGATATTCATGGCCAGATTTCCTACCAATCGCCATATCTCCCAGTCATCCTGTGTCTTCATCTACTCGTCTTACCGTGATGATGGTGAGGGTGAGCACAAGATTATGCGCCTGCTTCGCTCAGGAGTCGTCCCATCCGTCGGTTCACATCTTATCGTCTCTTCCGACTCTGATATGGTCATTCTTGCCTCGCTCCTCCCTATCCCTAATGTGTACGTCTATCGCGAGACCATCAACACAATCGTCAACATTTCCATGCTCAAGTTCCACTTGGGTAGGATGTACAACAAGAACACTTACCGTGACAGCGTCCTACTCTTACAGGTGCTTGGTAATGACTTCTTGCCTCCTCAACCATCCTTCCTGCCCGGCCCAGATGGACAGGTCATGCCACCAAGCACTGCGAAGGATGAGCTCCCCACATCCCTCTTCGACGTCTACCACAATGTTGGCAGGGAGTTGGTGAGTGTCGATGAGACCGGGCGAATTAGCATTGATTGGGAAGGATTGAAGGAGGTTCTACAAGGCGTCGCTGAGAACGAGTACGAACGTCTCGCACTGGTGAAGAGGCATGCTACCGAGAAGGATGCCCGTTGGTCTGATATCGTCTTCTCACCACAAGCGAACAAGGATGAAGCCTATCAGGCATTCCGAGCCGCTTGGTACGCTGTTGCCCTTGCTGATGTACCTGTCGACGAGAGACCTACCATGATCAATCGTATGTGCTCTTCTTACATTCGTACGATGGCTTGGACGTGTGTATACTACTTCGAAGGTGCTGAGTCGTCCACACACATCTATCCTTATCGCTATGCTCCCTTACTAAGTGATATCGTATCTCTCAATTGGAGAGGTGAATATGAGAAGGAGATGCGTGTGTCGAGAGAAGATTACTTGGAAGGCCTTCCCACACTTCCCCAGCAGGTTCTCGCCGTCATCCCAGAAGAGCAGAGCGATGATAACAGTAGTATCTTCGCACTCATCCAATCCACTGCTCCAGAGTACTTCCCGTCACCACTCTCCATTACCGTCGATACACTCGGTCTTGCAGAAGGTGAGGACGCTGAAATTGTGGCTGTTGGAGGCTTACCAGCGATGGGTACGAAGAGTATCGTGTGGGCTACATCTACCGAGTTCTTCGCGATGTCCGACGCAGACACGGCTGAATCATTACATAGTCTCTTCGAGGACATTCAGAGCTCCTCAACACGCTATGACGCTCGTCCTACACTCGTCGTCGAGATCAAGGGCGTACGAGAAGCACCTAAGCCTAGACAGAAGCCTGTACGTCAAGTAGAAGAGCCTGTGGCAGCACCATCGAAGGCTCCACCTAAGGCTGCAGCGAAGAAGGCTGCTCCTAAGGCGCCACCCAAAGCTCCGGTGAAGGCTCCTCCTAAGGCCCCAGTCAAGGTCCCAGCGAAGAAGTAATCCACGTCTATTAATAGACGAAGTCTAATCGTAGTACTTGTACTACTAATAGACGAAGTCTAAGCATCACTAGCGTGATTAATAGACGAAGTCTAAGCATCACTAGCGTGATTAATAGACGAAGTCTAAGCATCACTAGCGTGATTAATAGACGAAGTCTAAGCTTAGTTAATAGGTGAAAGATGCGTGTGTGGACAGCTAAGGAATTCGATAAGTGGTGTAGAGATATCACTATCGCATATCTATTGTGTCTGTTGTGCATCGAAGTGATGAAGTGTGTACTACCACTTGACCAACGTATACCTATGTAGTTGTATGCTCTGCAAATGGACATTGTATGGCTCTTCGTGGCTATTGTTGTTATAGTCATCATTGTCGCAGGATTACTAGCGGCCACAGGATCCTTCAACAACATGATTACACCAGTTGTACGTGCTGCTGTAGCCCAATCAGACGATCCACCACCCGTTAGTGCACCTGTACAGCCCAATATTGCTCGAACTTGGCAATCCAACCCTACCTCTGTATCTGTGTGGCCACCTCAACCTGTCTCAACCATGTATGGTAAGGTCTCTCAACCGCCTACCACGACAGATGAGGAGGATGGTGAGGTAGTACCCCTCAGCAACACCGACACGCGATATATCATGAAGAGTACCTATCCGGGCCTCCGTGGGGACGAACTCATCCTTACCAAGCCTCTTCGTCGAAGGATAAGATTGTGCGAGAGTGGAGGATTTTTACGCAGTTATGACGGTCGAGAGTGGCGTCAAGTACCTTATGTCTGCATGGAAGAACACAGAGTCTACTATGATAAGACTGGATGCTTCCGTGTCGGTGACGCTTACCTGAGGAAGCTGCCCATCGAACACAATGGTGAGAACTACGTACTAGAGG